>TARA_R100000742_G_C4279666_1_pt1 | contig 17035 bp, 25 predicted proteins | sample TARA_R100000742 | Tara Oceans TARA_R100000742 (sample SAMEA2623309) | marine metagenome | biome: marine biome (ENVO:00000447); feature: deep chlorophyll maximum layer (ENVO:xxxxxxxx); material: "saline water (ENVO:00002010), including plankton (ENVO:xxxxxxxx)" | depth 40 m | reverse complement strand
CGATTTAGATTTGGGGTGGAATGAATGATACAATCAACCTTAAAAGATTATTTCTTCGAGATATTTTCTTTTATCTGTAGGGGAATTGCCATTGGGATATTAGTAGCAGGTCTAGGGGTGTGGTTAGCATGATGAGAATAAATAAACACTCAAGGGTATTCTTTGATGTAGTAACATTTAACTACGGCATGAACTACCCACAGAATAGCGACAAGGGTATTGCCTCATTAGCATCGTGGCTACGCCTTTCCTTTGTTCGTTGTTTTGTTTTGTGCATCTGTATTTCAAAAGGCGTAGTCACACCTCTTACTTTGGAGGTGAAACTATGACATGGATTAATCACTTAGATGATTTGTTTGATGAGAGTCGGAATCTAAAACCATATAAGAACAGTATACAAAACAATTTATTTTTGGATATAGAGGCTTGTACTATACATTATGCTAGTGCTGCTAGAAATGGTAAACAGAACCGAAGTGTATGGCAACCACTTGTTGAACTAGAAATGAAAGGACAGACTTTCTATATTGTAGATAGAGCAGTTATTAAATCATTATTAACGGGTCTATTGAATAGTAGTATGGGTCATAATGCTTTCATGGCAATTTACAAGAGAATGCCGCTAAAAGAAACTCTCGATTACTGGATGACTTTAGAAGGTTCGGCTAAAACTTTGACAGGTAGATTTAGAATACTTACAACAGGGGCTAAAATAATTACAAATATAAACACGAAGGATATACAGGACTCTCACGATTTGAACGGTTGTGTAGATTTACTTGAGAATCTAGGATATACTTCTAAGATATATAATTATGATGATAACTCGGTAAAACTTATTGCCACTTCACAATATGCAGATGAGATTGAGATGGAAATAATGAATAATAGTGATACATACATTAACGGTAAATATAATGTGATGCAGATGCAACACGAAAAAGACCGAGAGGTGTGGGCTACTAATTATTTCATACAGCCGACACTTGCTAAGAATATTAATTTTGAAGATACTTTCAAGGTAGAAAGAGTAATCAGAGATTTACACGCAGGTATTGAAGAGACTAGAAAATGGTGTCCGGTAGTAGAACAAAATGAAATGACTGATAGAAACTATGCGGTCTTGAATGGCTATGTAAAGCATAGTGTTCGTATCTATAACTTGGCTAGACATGACAGAAATAGATTGATGCACGAAATGTTTTTGGATGTTAGGAGGGCGTTCAAAAAGAATTAATGGGGCGTGGTACAGCGTTTTTCTTAATTCTTTTTATTGTTCAAAGGTAGTAAAGTAATAGTGCTTTTCTTTAACCTCTTTGAAATAAATAAAAATAATAAAAACAATAGAGCAGTACAGCGTTTTATTATTTCTACGATTTTACAAATCAATAAAAGAATTAAATACGCCATGAACCCCGTTAATTATATAGCAGGTGATATTATGAAATATATAGAGCAGATGAAAGACACAGAAATTGTGTGGCACAACAGTAACGCGAAACCAATTATCAAGGGTAATGTAAATCTTATAGTGTATTCACAAAACGAATACGGAAGTGCATCCTATCTAGCAGGTGCTAGTTTAGTAAAAGGTACAGAAACGCACATAGCGAGTATCTATAGTAAACTTATGTCTGTAAGTGCGATAGGAACTATACCCGACCCTATTTGGCATGAGTGGAGACTATACCAAAGAAAGGTAGGTAACGATACCGTTCTCATTCTTAGGATAAGTAATTCTTTCCCGATTGAACCCACTTTGGATGAGGGCATGAACAGAAATGCTTGGTTATACACATACCCTACTATTAGAGATGTAGTTTTATCTCTAAAAGAGTATGGTATACAAGAGATGTTGTTTATGACTACTGACACTTTAGAGAGATACAGTAGTAGGACTGATGTTTTGAGGAATGGTGAATATATAGAGTACGAATGGAATAGTAGTGAAATGTATAAGATAGCGACAGATGCTCAGAAAAAGGAAATGGAAGAAGATATTTTTCTAGTACCTATTTCATGGGTGTTTGCTCAAATGTTTGACGCATTCACTAATGGACTTAGTAAGATATTAATTTGTCAAGGTGCTGATTGTCCGGTTGATGAAGTATCGGCAGATACAATGCTTTCAAGAGTAAAGGAAATATATGGTTTGGATTATGTTGAACAGGAATATATCAGAATAAGGGATTTATTACTTTCAGCACAGAACTTACAAGGTATGATAGGTGAATGGGAATGAATATTTTTGATGAGGTAAATAACTTCGTGACTAGAAATCACTATGTAGATGTAGCAGATAAGATTCCAGTTTTTATTTGCAGTATTGGTAGTCATCTATTCAACGCTTTGAACAAGTGTAGTAGATGCGACTTCGACCCCGATGACCCACTACTAGACCCCGATGTAGATTTCACTATTGATAACTGTCCTTTGAGGCACAACAATATGCCATTCTATACACCTATGTCTCAATTACCCGACACAAGAATACACATTCTTATGAGAGGTGCGAAAGGTAGCGGTAAGTCCGTTCTAATCAATCTATTCTTAGCAGAAGGTACTGGACTACTACATTCTACTAATGCAGACTTAGGACACGGCTACAAGACAATGATGGGTGCTAACTCTATTACAGAGGCAGGTATGTTTGGAAGTCTAAACGATTTGGGAGAAATAGCAGGGCGACCTATTGCTAGGGAGATGTGTGGAGGCTTCTTAGGATTTGAAGAGTTTTCTTCTATGTCCGATGCGTCTAAGAAAGACCATAGCCTAGACATGAAGAATCAATTGCTTACATCCCTAGATAATGGTAGGGTTCAGAAGGCATTGAAAATGGGTTGGGTACAATACACTACCCGTTATACTATGTGGGCTGCAACACAACCTGCTAGGTTCGAGTTGGATTCGGGATTAGATAGAAGATTCTTCATTATTGATATTGAGATGACACCGGAGAAAGAATTGAAGTTCAAACAGGCTCAACACAAGCAAGCCAACATGACTAGGGAAACTAGAATAGAATTAGCGTCAAAGAATATTGAAATCAGAGAATGGATTCAACACCGTATGTTTGAAGCAGTTGCCAATCCTCCTAGCGGTATTCTATTTGATGATGATATAGCAGAATGGATTGATAGACCGAGTGTACGTTCTTACGAAGCAGACCTGTTTAGAAGGTTAGCAATAGGCTATCATATGATGCAACCAACTTACAGAGGAAATGTGCCTTTGGTGATAACTATGGATGATACTTTAAGGGGTATTCTATCACAGAGCCTAACTCAAAGAAGAAGAGTGATGGATGCTGATACTGAATTAATCAAGACTACATTTTGGATGCAAGACTTATCTAAGTCTCAAGTTGTCAAGGAAGTATCTCGTATGGTTACTAATGGGGATTATCAATCCGCTAAGAGGTGGATAGTAGAAAACCTACAAGGGCAATCGTGGTACTCTGAATATGAACCCGATGTCAAGAGAAGAGGCCGTAAAGGTGTTACTTGTAGATTCGGACATCCGACACCTAGTAATGAAATAGAATGGGGGTTAAAACAATGAATGACAACCACAGACTTACAGGAATACTTTCCTCTAGAAGTATGAGTAAGAGAAATAACGGTATCAAGGCCGTTGCTAGATATATCATTAAGAAAGGTGAACCTTGTAGTGTCGCTGAATGCTATGCTAATATGACTAACAAAAAAGGCACTTTGTATAGGTCAAGTAAAAGTGCTGTTACTCAAAGGCAATTAGAGTCTAGAATAAATAGACACCCTATTTTTAAGAAGTATGATACCAAACCTAGAACATATACTTGTACTTTAGAACAATATATATCTTACTTTGAAGATGATGACCCGTTCTTTAATTATTATGATACAGATAGTAAAGAAGTAAAGACTAGAAGAAATGAGTATGCAAGGAGGAAGAGAAATGAAGAAAATCAATAGATTTTTACTGGATGCTCTCAACAGGTATGGGAAACTCAATGTGGGTAAGACTTTTACAACAACCGAGATATTGCATGGTTTGACATTAAGGAACGGAAGTAAGTATACCAATTCTGTTTACATTAAAGGTAGCACATCTAGAATGCAAGCAATATCGTTACATTACGCTTTGATGAAACATCCCAATTATGAGATAGCAACACCTAGAAAGAAACATTTGAGAAATAAACCGCATATTTGGAGGTATGTAGAATGAAAAGAGAAATAGAAATTAGAAGAAGATTGTCTAAGGAGAATGATGCTTTCGCCATAGAAGTATTGCGTTGGGTACTTGACGGCGGTTGTGCATTTTGCGAACATACTTTAAGGAAGGATTTTGAAATGGCTTTGAAGAATCAAGATTACGAACCTGCTTATCTTGAAGCGAAGTATGGTTGGGAAGAAGGAAGTGTGATTGAGCATCTTGACAACCACATAGAATACGACCCATTAGAGGCCAAACACGTTGAGGATGCTAGGGTACAGTCTATTTCTACTTTAGACGCAGCAGAGGACATTGTAATACGCATACAAGGGTATCTAAACGAACTAGAGGAACAGAAGCAACTACAAGGTGGTGCAATCACATCCGACTTCGTTTCTGACGCTGCTAAGTTGATAGGACAGGCAAACACCTCTTTGAAATTAGTAGGACAGTTGAAGAAGGAGATAGGGGTAGATTCACAGTTAATGTTAGCACAAGCCCAAACACAACAAGTATCTAGAATATTAGTGGAGACACTAAGGGAACACCCACAATTGTTAGATAGGTTTGAATTACAAATGGCTGCGTTGAAAGCACCTAGTATTATTGACGCTTCCTTTGAGGTGGTTGAGTGAAAAGTTGGAGAAGTAAACCGAACCGTAGATTATATAGAACAGCGATTAAAGTAAATGAGATGGGTAAACTATGTCAAGCCATGTATGATGATGGGCTTGTTGCTATGATTACCGCTAAAGGAATTAGATGGTACATCAACGGCTACGCTATACAAAGCACATCGGTGTACGAAGCATGGGGTCTGAGTAAATCTCAATACTCTAGGCTCAAGGATTTTATCTACGAAACAAATGCTTATTTCTTTGTTAATAAAGGAGATTGAAAAAAAATGGGGGTAATAATTTTTACGAGGGATGCCTCTATTTTCAAAAAAGGAAAACACGTTGTAATGTATAAGCATATAGATTGCGACTTGTCGGATAAAGATACTACATACATCTTACTAGGTTCTTTAACCTCTAAAGAAATAAAAGACTGGCTACCTTTGGTTTCGGGGAAATTAGTTGTGGAGACTAATAAGAATATTTCAATCCCTAAAGGATTAGAGAATAATATAATCATTGACAAATCATTGAAACCAAAACCAACTAATTATAGGTGGGTAAAGGCACTATTCTCATGGACTGATAGAAGGAGAGTACACAAGTTGATGAAAGGTGTTCCTATACCGTTGGCTATGGCCTTTGTGAAGCAGAATAACAACGACATAGAATTGTATAGGAGAATAAGTAAAACATACAAACATCTTTCTGATGATTATAGTATTGCCATTCTTACTTACTCGATTAAAGGTGAAAATAAACAAGTGAAATATCCTAAGAAGAATAAGGGTGAAACTACTGTACCTAGTATATTTAGAAGTAATGATAAACATTGGGAAATGTTAGTAAAGACTGACGTAAATGTGGCTAACCTTATACGCGGTAATGAGTCGGGTAGTTTACCGAAGGGCGTTAAGAAACGGAGGGAGAAGGTAACTGAATGGCTGTAAGTGATTTATTGTGGGAAATCATTAGTGACTTGACTTTACTTTTATGCTTCTTCTTTTTTTGGTCGTTCCCAATCATTTTTTATTACGCTTATACTGTAGGAATCCCGTTTGTTGTAGATGGTAATGCACCGGAGAATCAATCCTTTGCCGAGGCATCAATGTTCCTCTCCATAGAGAACGATTGATATAGTTAAAGTATTGTGGATATATTTATATGAGTGCCAACAATCGGCGAATCCGGCGAGTGATAGTAGAATTGTTGTGGAATCATGGTGCTATGACTAAGGAAGCCGTAGCCGATTTACTCTCTAAGGAGAAGAACGTAAGAGCAATACCTTCACAACATTCTCTCTCAGCATTACTGAGTAAGAATAGTCAAATCGTATCTGTTGGTTCTGAGAAAGTTGAGAATGCTGTTGGTGCTTCGGCTAGTCATTTAGTCTATGACATTGACAGAAATCTAATAAGGGTTAAAGAAGATATTATGTATACTAGAAGTCCTACCGTTATGACCCCATCGGAAAGAGCAAGGGCAAGTAAGTGTTCTTGCGGCAAAATAAGAATAATGCCGGAAAACAGCGATATATGTCTACATTGTATCAGAACACCTAAAAAGGCATGAGCATCTAGTCGAAAGGTTTATTAACCTAATGCACCCATCTATATTTAAGAGAAAGGTGATACACATGAATAGAGCGAAAACACAGATACAAGTAGAATACGAGGCATTGTTATTTATTATGGATAATGTAGATTTCACAGAGTTGGAAAATAGATTAGTCCCTAATAATGACAAGGTAGCACAGACGAGATACAAGAATGGAATACTCAATGTGAGAACATTGATTAACAACATGGCACAGCGTAGGACACACAGACTACCAAAAGACCATGTGGATTATACAGAGGTGAAACAATGAATATATTTGTACTAAACGAAAACCCCGAATTAGCAGCAAGGGATTACTGCAATAAGCACCTGTCTAAAATGATAGTCGAGTGCTATCAAATGCTAGGCAGTAGTGTCATTAGACACGGTGCTACACCCGACATGATGCCACTTACTAAGAAAGGTACGCCCCTCAAAGGTGGCTATCATAATCATCCTTGTACTCGATGGGTAGGTGATAGTAATAGTAATTATTGGTGGACTTTACGCCATGCCTTTGAGTTGTGTAAAGAATATACTAACAAGTATAACAAGGTACACTTTTGTGAAGATGGTCTATATGTTTTATGGAAACTTATGAATCTAATTCCCGAAGGCGACCTTACACATTTTGCTCTCGCTATGCCCGATGAGTATAGACCGGAGAATGTAGACGGTGACGATATTATCTATCATGCCGATGGAGAAGCAGCAGTAGCCGCTTACAGGCGTTATTATCACAGTAAATCGTTTGCTCGGTGGGATGGTCGCATCATACCTACATGGTGGCGTTATGATATAGAGGGGAATATAATATGAAGGTAAAAACAAAGTTAGACAATTGGAGAGAATTACCTGCTATCAAAGAGTATAGTGAGAAACATGGTTCTTTTACCGTTCAAGATATTTACCCCTATCTTTTAGCAAGGAATAAAAGATTAGGTAGTAAGAACTCTATCGCTAACAAGTTGAGAAAGAGTAGGCACATTACTAGGTTGGGTGTTGTCACCGCACCTAACATGGCTCTCTCGTCATCTTCATTATCTACACATACTCTGTATATCTATAAGGAGGTCGAAGAATGACACCTAGAAATTATACACCCACAATTATACACATTACCTTTGACGGTGAAAATAGATTATGTCGAGGTAAGATACCCGTCACTACATGGGGTGAACATACCATGAATGACAAGGTAGCCGGAAAGTTGCCAGTATGTGAGTTATGTAAGATAGTATATGAAAACGAGTTTGGGAGACAATACGTTAAAGGTAAAACTATTGCTAGAAGGAGGACAAGTTCAGCGAATGTTATTAGAACACTTAACTGGTATCATAATCAATGTCATACGAAACCGACCAATGGGAGAGGATGTTGAATATGTTAAATGATTCGTTTGTTAAGGGAAATAAACACCCGTCTGTTACGGACACAATACTTACTTCTGAGATAGAAGAAGATGTTTCACACGTTAGGCATTGTTTGAATGCTGCCACCAATCCGTTTTACGGTGGTGGTGATGCTGACCTAGATTCACTAGCAGCATCTATTGATGGATGGGATGAACATTTTATTAACGGCATGATGTTAGGTGTGGCTATGGCTTTAGATACTGATAGGAAAGTAAGAGGGTTGGGTAGGGACACGCCAACTCATGTTGAATTATCTAAAGTATATCACGGGTTAAAGCAAGTTATATTAGAAAGGAGAATCGGGGGCGGTTTAGATGTGGGAAGAAAATAGTAAGGATATTATTACTGCTAAGAATGGATATGCGGGTGTACTTTGGACTGAAAAGTATAGGCCGTCTTTTGATAGCATAATCGGACAGGATGAAATAGTCTCTAAGTTTGAAGATACTTTTGTCGGTAATCATATATTCTACAGTAGGGGTGCAGGTACGGGCAAGACTTCTCTAGCCTATGCACTAGCCGAGAAGTACGATTCTCAATTATATATCTTTAACGCTAGTAGTAAAAGGACTAGGGGTATTGACTTCATCGAAGAAGAAATAATTCCTCTTTGTAGTAATGGTTATTACAACAAGATAATCTTACTAGATGAAGCAGACCAATTGACACCTGCGGCTCAATCCGCTTTGAAGGGGGTAATGGAGGATGCTCACGCTAAGTTTATTTTAACCTGTAATGATTTATCTAAAATCACAGCATGGATTCAGTCTAGGTGTACTGTTCATTATTTCCACGATATACCAAAAGAACTTGTGTATGGTAAATTACTTAACATAGCAAGCCTAGAAGGTTCTCCTAATAGGAGAACTAAACTACATCTTATTGCCGAGGCACACGAAGGTGATTTACGGGCAGCGATAAACGCACTACAAGTATATTATAGTATAATAGATGACAAGGGGGCAGAACAATTCCTTTTATCTCTAAAGGATGACGGACTAAACTGCGAACCTATTTTGAAGTTATGTTTTGTCGAGAAGGATTACGAAGCCGCTTTGAAACTGATAGGTGAATCGGATAATCTTTTAGAAGTTAAAACAAAGGTAAAAGAAATATTTAATTATGCTGTCAATTCATCGGCAAAGCCGGAATCTAAGTTGAAGGTTATTGATGCGGCAGTCACAGCAGAAAGGGATTTACTGCTAGGTGTAGACCCAAGAATCACTCTCCATAATTTCGTGAGGTTGTGTATATGAGTACCTTTATTAGCCTAAAGAAATACGGAGAATGTACCGAAGAGGTGATTATATATGGATAACAGTATGATAGAAAATATAGCGAAGAAAGTAAATGTAAGTGCAGACATTATGAGGCAGAAAGCGGAAGCGATTCTAGCCGAACAAGGTGGTGCATGGAAGAATGCAGGTAAGTCAGATGATGACTGTAATGTATTAGCATTAAGAGTTGCAGCACGACAACTAACAACCGAACAAGCGGCATTGAGTCGTTCCGGTGCAGTAACATACGAAGGTATGTTTATATCCGTTCCTAGAAGTAAGGAATGGGGTAAAATCTTATACAACAAAATGAGCAATCAATTGCGTGTTGCTAGTGAGGATGTAAGACAGTCCTTTGTTGACAATGGGACTGTAGTTTTGTTCGAGGATAACCATGACGGTTCTTTTACCCGTCATTCTAAAGAAGATTTCTTTGGTAATGAAACTGCGGAAGTAAGTGAACTTCCTAGACACACACAGAAACTAGATGAGAACACACACTTTTATGTTGTATGGGATAAGAGTAACAAGACTTTCCCATCCGGTGATGCTAACTTCAAATATGGTCGCCCTAGACCACAAGATGAGAGAGAAAGAACAATGCTATTCTTAGGTAGGCCAACAGGAGATAATTCAGACCTTAAACTAATTACAGTAAAGGCTACTCAAGCAGCAGCAGATGTTCAATACCCAACATTCGTACCTTGCACTTTCGCTATGCGACCTAATGCAAGTGGTACTGTTGCTTATGTGAAACCTAAAGTTTCTGTATTCAATGCTAGTCAATCTGTTGCATCTATCTTTGATGCTGCACCAGTAGAATACGATGGTAAACTAATTACGGGCGGTGTTGCTCAGAAGGTAGTTGGTTTGGAGAATACTATTAGTGGATTAGACCAACTAGGTGCTTACTACGATATGTTCAACGGTAAAGATGGTTGGTGGGATAGAAACCTTATTGTTGTCGGTGAAGTAATTCACATTGACCCTAGAGATAATGGCGGATATGTACTAATGGTTTCCGATGTAGATATTATGTCATCAGCAGAAGGTGTTGAGATATACGTTCCTTCTGAACAAGATGATAAAGTTGACTTCGCTGTCGGTACTAAGGTTCTGATGGTCGGACAGGCATGGAGAACCAAAGAAGGTGAAGATAGAATGTCTGTAAATGGTTGGTATGCTTTTGACACAATTGCACCAGTAAACGTAGAAGATGACGCAGGGTGGGATGAGTGAAGGCCACCGGAGAATATGTCTTAATAGAACTTGTATCTAAAGAGACATCTTCTTTTGTCGTTAAAGATAATTTCTCTATAGTGTCTGTAGGTGAGGGTGTTCCTCTTCCCTCCCTACAGCCTATGGATTGCATTCTTTGTGACGATAGTAAGATAATGAAGGTCGGTAAGTATCTCTTTATACATTATAGTAATATTTTAGGGGTTGAAACAGATGAGTGAAATTAGACGTGGTAATGAGTTGAGAGATTCTTTGATAGAAGGAATTAATTTAGTGACTGATGTAGTTAGACCTACATTGGGTGCAGGTGCAAGCACAGTTCTCTTGGAGAGAGAGAATGACTTTCCGTTAGCATTGAACGATGGTGTGTCTATTGCTAAGTCAGTAAGTCATTCCGACCCATTTGTTAATATGGGGGTTAATCTAATACAGCAAGTTTCTAGTGAAGCACAGGCTAAGTCCGGTGACGGTACAACTACTGCTACTATCCTAGCACAGAAGATGTGTCAAGCGGCTATTACTTACTATGACTTCCTAGACAAGTTAAATCCTAGTATGTTAAAGATAGTAGATAATATGGAAGCATCCGTTGAATCCATGATAGAAGGTCTTACTACAATAGCAAGACCTTTAGCCACTAAAGAAGATTTGTTTAATGTGGCTTATGTAGCAGGTAACAATGATTCCGAGATAGGTGAAATACTTTCAAAGGCATTCGATGTGAGCAACAAGTTTTCTACGGTTACTTTACAGCCTAGTAAGAATACTTCTACGACAATAGAAACTCAGAATGGTTTTGAGATACCTTCCGGTTACATATCACATTACTTTGCCCCCGAAGGCAAACTAGATATGAAGGATGCGTATGTTGTTTTAACGACAGAAGTAATTGATGATTTCTCTAATATGATACCTGCTCTCGAATTGGCTAAGGGCGACAATAAACCTATCTTATTCATTTGTAGGAATGTTAGTGGTAATGCGTTGCCTAATCTCTTAGTCAATGTGGCTAACAAGGCTATTGATGCTTGTATTGTTAAAGTACCTGCGTGGGGAGAAGAAGCGGAAGCATGGTTAGACGATATAGGATGTATAACAGGGGCTAAAGTATTCAAGCAGGGTGCGGGAGATACAATTACTGAACTTGTGAAAGAGGACTTGGGTGATACAGTTAATATAACGGTGAAAGAAACTTCTACTGTCATATCGCAGAATCTTGATACGGACACTAAAGTGAAAAGGTTCGTACAGGATAAGGATGAATATATCTTATCAATAGGTGAAGGTATCGAAGAATTAAATGATTGGGATGCTGAGAAATTAAACAATAGAATCGCTAGATTACAGGGTAAAGTATCTATCGTACACGTTGGTGGTAATAGTGAGTTGGAAATACGCGAACGTCTTGAGAGATTTGACGATGCTATCAATGCTACTAAGGCTGCCTTACAGTCCGGTGTGGTTTATGGTGGCGGTCTAGCATACTTACAAGTATTGTACTCGGATGCCGGATGGAAAAACTCTATTGATGATATAATACAAGAAGCCTGTTGGGAAATACCTATTGTTATTAGATACAATAGTGATAGACAAGTGATTGAACGTACAGAATTATATGGTAATTTTATGAATGGTGATTGGTATGACGCTAAACTTAAGAAATTAGTGCCTGTACCTTACGAGTATAATATCTTAGACCCACTAGACGTAGTAATCTCTTCTTTGCGTAGTGCTATGAGTATTAGTAGATTAGTTTTGACAACGGAGGTCGCTGTAGCATTACCTACTGAGTAGGTTTATATGCTTAATGAAGTGAGGTATGTTTATGTCGGCTTGGGGAACTAATCAACAGAATGCAGTACAAACGAATGCACCGAAGGTAACTTACGGTGAAGAATACTTTAGGGAGAGGTTTTTGAATAACCTCGCTCAATCGGTAGATATTAGAATGGCTCTTGTAGCAAGAGAGAATTGTGGTAAAACGGGTCTTGCACTATCTATGCTTGATGAGGAAATCAAAGCAGGTAAGAAAGTAGCAATCTTCGATGTGGATAATTCAGCGAAGTCAACGGTAGATTATATCTATCCTAACGCTGAAAATATTATGGTAATACCACTACATGACGAGACTGATGACTCTATCTTTAATGAGGACAACTCGGTCAACCATAAATCTCTTTTAGATAAAACATCTTGGTTTGTTAATATCTTGGCTGATGAGATAGCAGCATCTCCCGATGATTGGGGCGGTGTTATCTTTGACGGTGGTTCTACATTCCTTAAATGGTGTGAACACGCTATGCGTACTTCATTACTAGATAGAGGTATTATAGAAACAGAAGATGGTACATTCAATCAGAAAGAATGGAGAGAGAGAAACAGACTTAATCGTGGTGTTTTGAATAGACTACATAGTTTGCCTGTAAACAAGGTATTCTTTACTTTCCACTTGAAAGATATTAAAGAGTTCATGGATGATGGTACAGGTAAGAAAGTTATGATGTCTGTAGGAGAAGTGCCGGAATGGGAGAAAGGTACTATGAGACTTTTCAGTCAGCAGATATTCTTAGCGAGATACATGAAGAAAGCAGATTTGGCTACTGGTGTTAAAGGTGACAAGAAACTTGCCGAGGGCGAGTGGGTTATCAAGGCAACCATAGAAGAAATGAAAGGTAAGAACATGGAACATCTAGGTTCGACACATACTATTCTAAGTGTTAAAGATAACAAAGTTACTTGGACTGGTTTACCTGTATTGAAGTGGTGAGTGCGTGGGTAACAATAACATAACTAACAACTACTTCCTAGTAGATACTGGGGCGTTGGAGATTCTTCTTAAGAAAACACAACGGCCTCATTATATTGGTGGTAGTAAGTCTAATCAAGTTACATCTTGCGTCTTGGTTTCTATTAGTGGTAGGATGCGAACTACTTCCATCGTTAAAGATGGTGTTACTTCTGTATCTCATTTTAGTATACCATTGTTAGAGAACGGTGAATCTTACATTAGTGATGAAACATACGATGGTAACATATATGTGTCAGACATTGATACTTTACTCGGTGTTCTAAAATATCACGGTGGGAAACTAAAGATACATCAGAGTCCTTCTAGTAATAAAGTTCGCCTAATAAGTAACAACAAGACAACTACTTTAGACGCTAATCCAAATGCTAAGGCGTTTGCCAATAGTAATGAGACATTAGAAAGTTGGTTGAATAAATCATTGGGTTTGATGGGTAAAATAAATCAGACTTCTAATTTCAATGAGCCAGTAACATATACGGCAGCCAATGAAACGGTCTTTGAGCCTTGTGTGGATATGCACTTTGAGGCTATTGATTTGTACGAGGCACTTAGGACTGATAACATGAACGGTCAGAAACTAAACCGCTATACTGTTGAATTGCATGACAGGGGATTGTATTTTACTACTGGTGCTTACAATAAAGGTAAGAATCTTACACAGGTAAATGCTAGTGAACGTGGTAGTAGTCAATACCTTCCCGACCCAGTAACATTTTCCGGTGGGTTAGAACAAACTCTAGCACACATAAACGGCACAGTTAGATTATCTATATTTGACTTTAGCCGATACGAACAAGGACATAGACTATTACTCTCTTTCGGAGAAGGCACAGATGACTTTCTCTTACAGGCGAGTGTAACGAGGTGATTATATTGTATAAGAAAACACATGAAGTAAAATTGAATGAACAACAACTGAACGAACTGATGAGTAAACTGGGATGGATAGAAAGAGTGGATGGATTTGCCGCAGGGGAAGTAGATACTCTTTTCAGCGTTAAAATAACCGTACAGGAATGCCCGACTCAAGCACATTATAGAAACCGTGAATGGATGGTAGAAAATTACTGTAACCAATACCGTTCTTGTGCTGAGATAGGAGAACAGTTTGGTGTGTCTGCGGTAGCGATACATCAATGGTTAGCCAAACATAGTATCACGCCTAGAAGGAGGGGATTCAAGAAAGAATACCTAAAGGCAGGTAAAGTGTTTTTAGAACGACATGGTGAGAACCTTGATAGTAGATAAATTAAGGGGTAAAACAGTTAGTATTAGATACCGTGACCCAAAGACGAAAGAAAGACAAAGTATTAGTCATAGTAACTATTACCCTTACTTTTTCGTTGCTGATGAATCAGCAGAATATATCGAAAGTGTAGGTAAGGAAACTGGTTACAAGGGTGTCTATGGTGAATCTCTTACTAAGATTGTTTGTAGTGACCCATACACTATGCGGGAGACTGCGTATAATCAAGGAGATTATACTTGGGAAGCAAATGTGTCTCATGCTAATCGTGTTATGGTAGATAGATTACAAGAACATGGTGCTATTCCTAACTACGAACACCGCACATGGTTCTTAGATTGTGAATGGTCGCCCGCCACTAGTAGAATGCGGGTTATAGTAGTTTACGACAACTATACTGATAAAGAGTTTGTATGGTTTGTAGAACCATCTCTAAAGGAAAAGACATCATTCAGTAAATACGGTGAGTTTGAATATGAAACACCCGCATTAGGATTTCCCGATGAGAAGAGTATGTTAATACATTTTGTTAGACACATGGATAAACATGACCCCGATATACTAACTGGTTGGTATGTTACTGGTGCAGATATTAAGACTATATTTGAGAGATGTAGGGTTAACGGTATAGAGCCTAGAGGTATGTCTCCTATGCGTTCTATACGATATGAGTTTGGTGATTGGGAACAGCCCATAGTTGGTAGAATGTGTATTGATTTAATGATTGCATTCTGTAAGATATGGGAATTGAAGAATGGTAAGTTACCTGCGTACAGTCTTAGTGAAGTATCTAAGGAAGTATTAGGTGAGGATAAAGTAGAGTTGCCCGATGGACACGACACATATTATTCCGACCTTCCTCTATACATACATTATTGTAGGCAAGACGTAAGGCTACTACCTAGATTGGATGCTACGGTAAATGCGTTGGGTTATTACACCGCATTACAACACCTAGTTCAATGTGAGATTCGTAGTACGCCACACATCACCCAAATGTTTTCTGTTTTAGCGTTGAAAGATAGTGAGTTTAAGGGTAGGATTCCTACAAGACCAAAGTTTGCTAAGAAGGATTACGAAGGTGCTAATGTTATGCAGCCTGTTGCGGGTGTGTATGACAACATAGGAATACTTGATGTTAAGGCCATGTATCATAGTAATGTAAGTAAGTATGGTATATCGTGGGACACAATTGACCCCAATGGTTCTGATTGTGGAAACGGTAGTAAGTTTAACCTTGAAAGTAAAGGATTGTTATGCAGACAAATGGATAATATGACTAGCATGAGAAATGAATATAAGTTGAGAATTATAATGTCTGATAGTGAAGATGAGAAGAATAAATGGGACACTATGCAGTTTGCTTGTAAGTCCCTCGTAGCATCTATGTATGGTGTAGCGGGTGACGCTAAGTACGGATTATATCATCCCGAAGTAGCAGCAGCAATAACTTATACTAGCAGAAACACTTTACAAGAATTGAAAGATGAAGCGGATAAATTAGGGATGAAAACAATTTACGGTCACACGGATTCTATCTTTTGTGAAATCAAGACACCGGAACAGGGTGTTGAAGCATTGAAAATAATCAATGAGAATATGAGTCCCATAGAAACCGAGTTTGAAAAGTGGTGTCCCAAAATTATTATTGCTGCTAAGAATAGATATGCAGGTCTTGTATCTTGGACTGATGGTGAATATCACGAACCTAAGTCTTACTTCAAAGGTATTGAATTAAAGCAGAGTCGTATGCCTCCCATAATGAAAGAAAGTATGACAGATGTTATACAAGGTATACTAAACGGTAAATCTGAAACTGATGTTACCCTTGAACTATCTAGTTTAATCTCTAAAGTAGTATCTAAGGATATTGACCCATTGGATATATGTATGAAAGGTAGGTTGAAACAAGACCTTAGTAAATACAAAGTTCTGTCGGGTTCATCAGCAGGTGCGGCTTGGGCTAACGAATACTTAGGTAAGAATTACCGTAAGGATTCTTACTTCTTATCTACTATAACGCCTAAAGGAAAGTATATAGCGTTTGACGAACCTAATGAAATAGATGGTGTTTGTGAAATAGGTTACAAGGTCTTGGCTGAAAGATTCATAATAAACAAGGCTAAACCGTACTATGAGTTGGCAGGTTGGTCTATGCAACCATTGATTAATTCTTTGGAAGGTATAGCGGGTATAGAGTGGCTATAAATGGGTTTATATGCTTAATGAAGTGAGGTGATAATATGCGAAAAGGTGGTAGTATGAAGAAAGATGAGATGAAGGAAATGCTAGAAAAACATGAACAGGGTCTACAAGAAATTGGTGGATTCCTAACAAGTTTTAGTTCGACAGTTATGTCTGATTTGAATAAACTAAATATGTTAGTTTTAGCATTGATGAAGAAAGATAACTTAATCGAAGAATATGAATGTGAGTGTGGGTTTACTACTTTAATCCCTAAACTAGAACACGTTGAACTTGATACTAACTGTCCTCAATGTGGTAAGGAATATGAGTTTGGTGATGCTAACCAAACCAAAGTACACGATTGGGATAATGGCATAACACAGGAGGAAGAATAAATATTAGAGAGTTGGCGAGGCTACATAAATAGGTGGTAGCCCAAAACCGTAACC
>TARA_R100000742_G_C4279670_1_pt1 | contig 18061 bp, 15 predicted proteins | sample TARA_R100000742 | Tara Oceans TARA_R100000742 (sample SAMEA2623309) | marine metagenome | biome: marine biome (ENVO:00000447); feature: deep chlorophyll maximum layer (ENVO:xxxxxxxx); material: "saline water (ENVO:00002010), including plankton (ENVO:xxxxxxxx)" | depth 40 m | reverse complement strand
TAGTGTAATGCTATTGTCGCTTTTTTTTAAATTAATTATGAGAGATATTTTAGTTAAAGCAAAAAATATAGACAGTCCTAAAGAATGGATAGTTGGTGTTCCACAATATAATTGGGTAGGTAAAGAAGGTTTAGAATTACAAGAAATTAAAAACACTTTAGGCAACGCTTATAATATTGAAAAAGAAACTGTTTGTCAGTTTACTGGATTAAAAGATTCTAAAAAGAACGATATTTTTGAAAACGATATTATTGAAATAACCTATGAAGGCGAAAGTGCTACAAAGTGGGTAGTATATTTTAATAAGATAATGGGAGTTTACAGACTTAAAATGTTTTCTGGACATGGAGAGAGAATGATATTCCCATTAAACGAAAGAGCAGTTGTAGTTGGTAACATTAAGGATTTAAATTAATGAAAGACTTATACGAATTATTAGAAGTAGATAAGAAAGCTACTAAAGAAGAGATTAAGCTAGCCTATAAACGGCTAGTTAAACTTTTTCATCCAGACTTAGTGCCTGGTAAGGAAAAAGAATTTAAAGCTATTAAAGAAGCTTATAACGTGTTGTCTGATGATAGACGTAGGCAAACGTATGATATTACTGGTAGTACAACAGAGATAACTGAAAAGATTAAGATAGAATATTTTAAAGCTGTTTTTGATGGTCTTATAGTAAACATTATTACTGAATCTAATTTTCAAACTTTAAGCGATGTCATTGGTGGCTTAAACAAAATGACAATGAAACTGAAAGAGAAAAAAAAGGATATTGTTAATCAAGTAGATATGCTTACAAGCTTCTATAAGAAAATACACAAAAAGAAAGAGTCCAAGCCACAGTTTTTTTACGAAAATTTTATATTTAAAATAGAAGAGTTGCAAAAGAACGCAAATGAATTGTCTGTAGAAATTGAAATGTTCGATGAATTAATACAAGAAATACACAAGAACCACGATTTTTTCTACTCTTATCAAGACAATCCTAGTTCGGTAACAATGCTAGAAAGATTTCAAGGGAATGAAGATAGAGAGTTAGGCTAACTAAGGTTAGCTTTTTTTTATTCTATAATGCTAGGGCAGTCGTTTTATTTATTAAACTTACGCTTAAATTCATCGTAACTAATATCTAATATCAAAGCCTTAGTGCTTCCCATTAGATATACAGCAGTTTTAAGTTTAGGTTGAGCCTTTACCTCGGAGCTAGTTTCGACATACCCTCTAAAGTAGGTTACTTTGTCTTTGTTGATTACATAGTCTTGAGCATCACCTTTCTTATTGACTACTTTTACCTCAATTATTTCTGTCATTTTCTTTTGCTATCTAATTAAAGACGTTAAAATTAATTAACGTCTTTAAATAATTCTATAAAAGTTTCTTCACTAATTACACCTAGTAAAGCTAAAATAGCTAAAACTATAGTAACTAATAAAGCTACTTTCTTTCTATCGACTCTTAGCTTTCCAATCTTTTCAATACCATCTACAGTTTTTTCTACTGTCTTTGGTTTTAATAAAAAAGACTTAGCTAACCCTAACAACTTTTTCATTGCCAGATTATTTTGATTGAGGTCTAATGTACGTATTGTTCTTAGTTCCTCCGTAACTTTTAGGTTTAGTTAAAACTACTAATCCTTTTGTCGGTTTTTTACTTCCTCCGTATCCCATGATTTAAAATTTAAAAATTAACAATTTATTTAATAACCTGTTTTTGGTGTTGTTTTTGGTTTTTTTGGTTTTTTCTTTTTTCCCATAATATTACTTTTTTCCTTTGTCGCACATTGCTTTCATATAACCTTCAATATTGGCAATACCTACTGTTATAGTGTTGACTTCTTTTTCAATATTACAAATCTTATTTTCTAGTTTTGTATAAGCTTCATCACAATTTTGCTTATAAGAATCTATTTTCTTTTCTGAATCAGAAACATGTTCAACTAGTTTTTCTTTTAGTTCTTTGTTTAGTCTTGTGTTCATAGAAGTTTTGTTTTTTATATTATACCAAAAACCAACAAGCGATCCTACAAAAATAACTAATTGAGCAACTACCATAATCGGTAAATCAACATCTGTAACCGAAACATTACTTGTAGCATTAAGTAAAAAAAAATTCATTTCACTAGGTTTTTTTAAAAATAAGTTTTTTATACTATTATTACTAAATGAAATGTATTTATTATTTCTACGTTAATAGTAATATATTGTTTTTAATCAGTCTTTTACATTATTGCAAAAAAGTCGCCTCCTGTTGTATCTACTGAGCTTCCTAGCCCTTTTATCTCTGTCCTATCTAAAGTTAAGTTACCACTAGAACTAGTAGCCCTTACATTAATAGTACCAGCACTATGACCAGCATTAGCACTAATTGCACCCGTTGCTACTTGTCTATTAACATTGTGGGTAGTAAAAGTTCTGTTAGTTCCTGTTGGTATCTGTTGAGTAAGAATAACATTTACACAGCATGAAGTAATCATAATTAATGAATCCTCTTCTACTGTTATATCTCCACTATGAGGACTTGGCTGTCCTCCCGTTCTTTGTGATGCTCCTACTCCTCCTGAATCTGTAAAACTTCTAATATGAACACTAACACCATTCCAAACACTAGCACTAAAACTAAGCGTTAATGTATTGCTTCCAGTTGGAGGATTCTCTAAATAATAAAAAGCCATTTTTTGACCTAAACCACCTCTATTAATTTGGTACAATTCAGTCATGGCTTGACCTCCATACGTAGCTCCTGTAAAATTTCTATTATTAGTCATAGAAAGTTGGACAACAATTAATCCATCACTACCAGTATTTTGAGTATGAGTATAGTTTTTAGAACTAGCTCCAGGAGTAGCACTTGAGTTAGTTGTATTTCCTTTAGTAGGAGTTGCCATTTATAACTGATTTATATTAGTTACCTCTATTAAACCTAAATCTTCTGTATTATCAACTTGAGTTCTAGCTTCATGTACAAAAGGAAAATCAGCAAAAAATGTACTAATACTAACAATACCTAATTCAATTTTTGTTTTGTTTTCTCCTATAAACTTACCTAGAGAAGAATCGTAATCTTCATTAATTTGATTAATGATATTAACGTCTTCAGTATGACCTACATCGGTATATTTAAGGCTATCAGTTCCTTCTAATTCTATTTTAGAAATAATTGTTATCATATTATTCTTCTTCTACTAGTGCAACATTAGCAACGTCAATACCAAAAGTATCAGCAATAATCTTTCTTTGATCTTCTGCATAAGTAGCTATTGACCATGTTGGAACATCGCTAACTGGATAAGTAAAGTTTTTTAACCTTTCTCCTTCCTTCTCTGCCTTGAAAAAATACTTTCCTTCGTTATATGCTTCAGAAGAAACATACACGTTGTATTCAACCTTTAACAGCCCATCGTTTACAACTCCTTTATCTGATACAGCAACCTTAATAATTGGATTTGTGAATGTAGTTCCAAAGTCTGCAACTAAATCTCCTGTAATTTGATAATGTATTTTATTCTTAATCATCTCTTTTATATTTATATATTTATGCTTCTTGTTGTACTGCAATTACATCCCACTTAGTATCTGTTGAATTATATTTACATCCTACGTATGTGAGTTTGTTTGCTACTGTTGTTGTTGGTAATGTTACTCCTATTGCTCTGAAAATAGCATTCCATGTTAATGTTCTTGCGGTTCCATCGTCCTTAAATCTAAATACTAAATCTTGGCTTTGTACTGGTGTTCCTGTTGGCGCTGCTAAAGTTGTGTTAGCTGACATAGCCGTTAAAACTCCATCAGTTTCCTCATCAGCATTAATTGTAAACGTTGCCGAGTTGGTAGCTTCTTGGACACTTGGAAGTAATAAGGCATCTTCTATTTTAGCCCCGTTATACCCTTTCATTGTGCCATTATCTAACCATTCCCAAGTTTTATTTGGTGTTGTGTCATTGTCATATAAAGCTAATGTTATGCCCGTAGTTGTGCCTGCTCCTTTTATTGCAGTGCGGTCTTGTAGACTTATTTTTTCGCCATCTATGTCATCTCCTCCTCCGACGTTAAAGCCTCGTCCAGTAACTCCCTCAATAAAAAAACAAGCTTGAGCTGCACCATCCCCGTTTCTTATCCAATGACTTTTTACATTGTTTTTAGTCATTATCCATTGTTGATAAACATTGGTAACGGTTTGCTCTATTCTGTCCGTAATATCGCTATTTGTTGCTAGGTGTCTAAATTGTTGTGTTGCAATGTCTGAAACGTTATTTGCAAGCGTTAAGCCTTGCGTTCCTGCTCGATTTTCTATTTTAGCTATTGCGGTTGTATAGTCTGAGGTCGAAATAAAGTAACCTCTTGAATTTAGATTAAAAACTTCATTTCCACTTAATCCTAAAACCTTAAAAATGGCAGGTGCAGCAGTTCCCGTACTAAAAACGTTTCGAGAATCTAAAACAATACCAACGGGCGCTGTTGTTGTTGTTGTTCCCGCGTCAAATGTTAAAACTTTAGTGTCTAAGCTAACTGTTCTATCTGATGTTACTGTATCATCAGCAGTATAAATGGTATCACCACCACTACTAGCATTTCCTAGCTGACTTGCAGGAACTTGACCTGAATTATCAAGTGTAGCAACACCATTATTAGCACCTTTTTCACTTGTTGTTATGTAATCTCCTATCTTTCTCATAATTTATTTTTATGATGTTTCAGTTATTCTAGCATTTCCATTTACAGAAGCCCAAACACCATGCAAAATACCGTTGTATTTGTCAACAATAAGAGATTCGTTAGGACTTAAACTAATAGTATAATCAGAAGTAGTAGCACCAGTACCTAATTTAATATACAAAATAGCTGTACTATCGTTTGTAATAACAGCTTCTACTCTATTTGCATTAGCAGCTAATAGTTGAACAGAAGTTGCACTAGAAGCAACGCTAGACGTTACAGAAGAACTTGCAGAACCTCCCCCACCAGATACACTAATAAGGTTTGATACTAATCGATTGTTTTCTTGAACTAAAAACTCTAATGGAGTTCTTGGGGTTAAATTTCCCATAGCAATTTATTTAAGTTTAATTATACCGTAATTGCCATTGGATAAATTTCGTTTTCTTTTACAAAGTTCATAACCTTCTCGGCTACCTTCGTCATTTGTATTACCTTCTATACAAGAGGCAACACTTTCTTCTACCTTTTCTATAACACCAATGTGCCTTGCTCGGTTATCAGACTTTCTAATAACCAAAAATAAATCCCCTAATTCGGGAACTACCTCTCCTTTCTTTAACTCTTCGGGAGAGTAATATGTTGCAGTAGTGCTATCTTTTATAGCGTACTGTTTTGTTTCTTCACACGACCAAGACCACTTCATAATGTCTTTCATATCTATTCCTAAAGAAGCGCATGAATGATCTAATGCAGTCGATACAACACCATTACACCAAGCAGCCCATTCTCCTTCATTACCTTTCATAAACGCTCTTACCCAAGGTCCAGAATTAGGATGAATTTCTGTAGGATGCTCTTCGCAAAATTGTTGCATATATTGAACAAGCCTTTGTTTAACATCAATCTCTCCTTCAACTTCTCTAAATGCCCTTCTCATAGGAGCTACTAAACGTAGCCAAGTAGTTGTATCTACTTGACCAGTTTGTTCAATGTTTTTTAACGATTGAAATTCTTTTACAGCAGAAGCAGTTGCTTTGCCATACCAATCGTCTATATCAACACGAGTGCTAAATTTAGGAGAATGATACCTATGTAGGTTTAACCATTCTTGAACTTTTTTAGCCCAACCATCTTTTTTAGTTCCAACCTCTATAATGTCTTTAGGAGGTTTTAACTCGGCTAAGTAATCAGTTCTATTTAACAACTCTTCCATTTTTACTTTGATAGAAAGTCTACTAAAATAGTAAAACTTCTATTTTTTTGAGGATTAATACTCAATGCTTCAAAAGCAGACTTGTCTACTTTATGTAAATCTAAATCTTCAATAGGAGCATTTAAATATTTAGTCATTTCACTTTGATATTTTTGCTCTTCGTCTTCTCCTTTAAAAACAAATCTGTTAGGATTTCCATTTGCTTCTTCTTCAGAAATAAGTTTAACAGAACCATCTTCGTTCTTTTCAACAAACTCATCTAAAAGCTCCATTTGTTTCCTTCTGTAACTATTAGCAATAGACTCAAATTTAGCTTCGTTTTTACCTAAAGCGTAAAGCATTTTACCACTTACCGTTGGCGTTGAATTTAATAAATCAACTACTGCTCTTCCTAAAATTAAAACAATTTCGTTTGTAATCTGTTGCTCTTCTTGCACTTCTTGTGCCTCTGCAATTACTTCCATTTTCTTTTTCTTTTAAATTAAAAATTAACTATTCACTAAAATAGTGAAAAAAACATTATGGTCTAACATGCTCCATACTAACATATGATAGTTCAAAAACATCTGAAGCGTCTTCTCTTAAAGCTGTAAAATCAATAACTAATTCGTGTGATGATAAATCAGCCATTGCTACATTATTACTACTTATATTAAAAGGAAAATAATCTAACCTACTTTTTGCGTAAATATTAAAATGCAATATAGTATTACTTACTTTTGTAATTTCTACATTAATCCAAAATTGATCTAAAACAGTATTTCCAGCAGAAACATTCCAAATTAAAAAATTAGTTGGAGTAGTGTAAATTCCTGCAGAATCTTTACCATAAACTCTAGCGTCAATATCTAATTTACCAGTTGTAGCTACAGTGCTCATTTTACCTGTATAAACAACTCTTATCATTTCGTTGTTTTTAAGATTGTTAATACCAGTAAACTCAACTAAATTTAAAGTTTGCCTAACATTTATTGCGTTTGTTAAAGCGTGGTCTCTACTAGTGTGAGCTAAATAACTTTGAGGTTTAGAAACAACACACAATTTATCTAATATTTTTTGCAAAACAGTATTAAAGCTATCATCTGTTGCTACATCAATTGAACTGTCAATAGAACAAGATTTACTAGGACCATCGTATTTTAGATTTCCAGTTACTTGTGCATTTTTTGCATTGCTATCTAAATTATCTGTGCAATTACCATCTGAACTGCCACATCCACAATCACTCATATTTTTATATTTTTGAAGTTATACATCTAAGTTTTTCTATTTCATCACAAGTTAAGCAGTCAAAAGTTGTTATCCAAAGCAACGCTTCAAGTAATTCAGAATCTTTAAACATTCCACTATAATGTCTACCTACTATTGCTCTATTTGTAGCTTCACAACTCTTCTTAGCTAACTTAGTATTTATTTCACACTTTAGTTCATCTAAACAACAATCCTCAGTTGTAGGCTCTGTAACTACTGGATACGCAGTAACAGGATTTACATTAAGAACTACTGATGAAGTACCACCATTACTCCCACCACCTCCTAACGTAACTGGTATGTTTATATCAACTTCATCATTAGATAAAGGTTTAAATTTTTGGTTTAAATTAATAGGCGCATAATGTTTTCCACTAATAGTAGAAGCGTATGTTTGGTGCGAAGCATCCATTGGATCTGTTAATGCTCCACTATAATTTTCAAATAAATATTTTTCGTAAGTTAAATTTTTAGTTAAATCAGTATTAAAAGAAATCGTATACCAAGCACCACTATTAAAAGCTGTTATTTTGCAATTTACAATTATAGTTTTACCTACATATAAAAAAACAAAATAATCTATATCTCCTAGGTTAACAACAGTATAAACAGTAGCAGGCGTTGATAAATCAAACTTTGTTAATTTAACATCGTCTCCATCAACATAAGCATAATATCCTATTTGACTTCCTTCTTCAATCATCAAGCCTAATATATCTGTTCCTTTTGTTATTATAGTTGTTGCTACTCCCGTTGTTGGGTTTACTTTAATGATATTATTATCTTCAGAATAATAATACATATCATCATGTGTACTATGAGTTAAAAACTTAACTGCATTTCCAGAAGTTTGATTTAAATAATTACGAGCTAATTGATTAGTTAAACCACCACCTTCGTTTGTAACTTCTCCTTCTAAATCTAATTGCGTTATCCATTTACCAACAACACCATCAAATCTACTACCAGAAGTTATAATATAATTTCTTTTATAATCATAACACATAGAAGAGTTTGGGTCGCTAAAAAAATATCCTCTTGGCGTAGGATTATAATCACTATCGTATTCCCCAGTACCAGCGCCTATAATGTAGTATGTGTTTAATTTTTTTGAATAAATCCAACCCCAACCAATTCCTCCAAAAATTTTAGGATGACCTGATATTTGTTTTTTAAAAACCCATTTGTTTGTACTATCTACTTCTAAAAGTTTGTTAGAGCCACCACCTATACCCTGAATCATTTGGTAAGAATCTTTTTTTTCATCCCACCAAACAGTTCCCCAACCTAAACCTACATTGTTATCAGATTCTTGAAGAACTAATTCTTTATGCCTGTATTTGTTTCCATCAGTATAAGTATTAATAATAGCATAAAATCTATTAATTAATTCTTGTCTCTTTGCAGCGAAATTATTTATAGAATTATTTAAAGTAATAGCGTAAGTTCCCATATTAACAATCTAAACAAATATTAGTACATATCTTATTAGCAGACTTAATTGTTTTATTAGCACAATCGCTTAAACCTTTTTCTAGTTGAGCTTTAGCTTGCTCTAATTTAGATTTAATTAATAATACTTTTTCTGCTAATTCATCATGGCAGTCAGAACAACAATCGTCTCCTAACTTAATTATAGCGTCTTTAACACACTTTTGCACATTACAATCAAACAATACACATTTTTGCTTTCTAGCTACTTCTACGTTTGATTTATTATATACAATATAAGTAAATTCATATACACCATCTTGAAAATCTGGACCACTATTACCAGTAGGAGGTGTGTTAGTTCCGTATAAATCAGTAATTTCAAACTCTACAGAGTTGTCAGTTCCTACCCCATAAGCTGTAGGGTCATCAACCATAGTTACAGTTAAGTTACCACTTAAACCTACGTTTACATCTAATCCATTATACGTAGTTCCTGGGTTTTTAGATATAACTTTAACAGTATCAGCATTAACTTTTTCCATGTACCAACCAGAAGTTTGACATTTTCCATTAGCTGTATTTACTAAGTTGTCAACTACTGTTTCTATGTTAGTGAAAAAATAGGAATTAGAAACGTCTACTCCATTAACATCTACAACAATAACTCCTTCATTACCACCAGTTATTTGAAACTGTCCATAGGCTTTTGTAGCTGGCACAAAGTCTTTTATATTAATATCGTTATACATTGTTCCATCAGGAAACTTAACATTAAATCTAGTTTTACCAATATCGTATTTGGTAATGTTACTTCCTATACCATATCCATCAGTACACGCTACTGTTTCGCATGGTTCAGTTTCACAAGTTATGTCAGATAGCTTATACTTACTACAACATGTTACTGTACTTATACTAAAATCTAATTTCATTTTTAATCATTTACTCGTTTAACAATATTTTTAACAACAACATAAGGATATAATGGTGTTCCTGTAAATTTAAAACTTCCTTCAATAATATCTGTTGCAGCTTTTCCAAAATTACCTTTAGCAGTATTTACTATAACATCTAAAACATCTTGAGTCATAGCTTCAGCAGGCATTTGTATTTGCCTTCTCCAAGGTTCGTCATCTAAATTAGAAGCAACATAATCACTAAATGTTCCTAAACCATAAAAGTTACCAGTTACGGTGCTTAACGTTTTCCAACCAGCAAACTTTAAAGCTTCTTCAGGATCATCAAAACTACTACCTAATGTAAATGTTTTTAAAATATCAACAGCAACAATAGCGGCAGCAGATAAAACAGTAATATTTGCAAACCTTTTTAAAAGCTTTTGTGCGTTATCTTTACTCTTATCACTATTTTGGTAGTCTATAACCCCTTCAATTAATAACATTGATAATTTACTACGTGCACTACCAAACATAGTAAAAAATCTTGCAAATACATTTTTATCACTAGCTAAAGCAGTTCTGTTATTTAAATCAAAAGTTGGTTGAGTTTTATTTACAATCTCTTCCGTTCTTCTAGCTACGTGCTCAAAATACTCTTGTTCATTTTTATTTTTGCTAACCATTAAAGTTCCATCTTTATTAGCGTAAGGTCCGTTTTTATCTTGTGCTTCAAGTTCTACAGCTTTCCATATAGAAGTAACAGTCGCAATATCAAAAGCTTTAATACCAGAAAGCATAGCATTTTTAGAAAATTCAAGGTCTTCTTCTTTAGATGACCCAAATATTTTACGTAAGTTTTTTGTAAAAGGTATTCTAACACTATCTTCTGCTATACGAGAGTCTTGTAAAGCTTCTCCCAACTCCCTACTTATTGCACCTAAAAATCTTTCTTTTAAAATTGGAGAATATTTTAAAATACTAGCATAAGTAGCATCGCTTTTATCCATGTTCCATTCAGCAGGAAATATCGATTTATTACTACCTATTTTTTTTCTTTTTAATTGCTTATATATTTCTTTAGGATTAATACCAGCAATCATTCCAACACCCCATCCCGCTTCTTTTAAATATTGATTATCAATTACTTCAGCAGCAGCTAAATAAGATATTGGTTGTTTAAAATAAACAGGCAAAGATAAAGCTAACACTGATGAACTAAAGTTAGCCATCATTTTGTTTATATAGTTTGTAATTTTCTTTTCTCCTTTAGAACTATATAGATTACTACTATCTGTTAATCTATTTACGTTACCTTGCAACGCATCAATTAAATCTATTATTTGTTTGTAGTCTTTTCTTGATTTATCTTTTTTATATTCTTTTCTAAGTTTAGATAAAATCTTATTTGCGTTTTTAATAGATAAGTTATATCCAGCGTAATAACCAACATTATCAATATACTTATTAAGAACTTCGTATGCATCACTAATTCTAATAGCGGCTTTTTCATTTCCTTTTTTAGAATATCTACTACTTAAAAAATCAACATTTCTTTTTTGTTGACGTTCTATCTCTCTATCTGCAACACCATAACTTGTAGGAAAATAATTAGATTCTAGTGGTAAAGGAACACCCGTTTCTGCAATATGAGCTTTATTAAGTTCTATACCCATATCTTTAAGTGCTTGGTCAATTTGACTTACAACTTCAACAAGTCTTTTATTATTTTTAATTATATTATTAATATTAATTTCTTGTTCGCTAGTTAAATACATGGCTTTTTGCTCTTCTCCTTTGTTTGAAGGTAATACCCTACCTTCAATAACATCTTGTAAAACGAACCCTGTTCTTTTCTCAGGATTACCACCTGACATTTTTTCTCTATTTTTTTCCATTCTAAGATTTAGAAAAATAGACAACAATTCGGATTCAGTAACTTTTACTTTACGACCTTCTTTATTAACTTCTATTTCATAAGTTTCAATTTGGTCTATATTTTTATTTTTATTCCAAAAATATGAACCATCAATATTTTCTATAATATTTGTAATTTCTGCAAAATGATCTCTAGCTTTTCCTTGAACTCTCAAACTTCTATCTCTAGCAGTGTTAAATTCATCATATAGCATTTTTTGTAAAGCACTATCTGATTGACCACTTAAAAATTTAGAATGAAGCCTAGCGTTACTTGAAATGTTAGTTAAGTATTTTGATATAATTTCAACTAGCCTATTTAAGACTTTATTATCTTTAAAAACCCCCTTGTTAAACCAATAATTATTTCTTTTTTTAGAAGCATCTTCAATTTCTTTTTCAAGAACTTTAAAAGCGTCTTCAATTGTAATATGACTATTGCCAGGTAGAATTAAATTTAAATTATCTAGGTTTACTTTTTTAATTCTTTTCTTTATCTCTATAAATTTATTAGCTAATTCAGTTCCTTTTTCAACAACTGTTTTTCTTTCTCTTTCTGTAGGAGTTCCAAACAATCTTTCCCAAGGATAATTTTTAACTTCTTTTTCTCCTTGTGCTAATTCAGATAAATAAAATAAAGAATATAAAGTAATTGGATTACTAAGGTTGTTTTCACCACTCTTTAATATTTTGTCAAAATCTTTTAAATCTTCTATCTCGTCAAGACCTACTACATTTTTATAATCATTTTTAGAGTCTACATCAATCTCTTTTAATTCGTTTACACTTTCTCTATAAGCATCTTTTAAGATAGTTATATGCTCGTTTAAATCATTTATAGAATAGTTTTCTTTATCGTTACTTCTTTCTAATAAAAAATTTATTTTTAGTTTTCCAGTTAAATCTAAAAAGCTTTCTTCTAAAACAGTATTTTGCTTTAACTCACCTTTATTATTTATTATTTCATCTTTTTGAATATTATAACTTTTACGAACTAAATCTTCTAATTTTGAATCTTCGGTATAAGATGTTGATGACCTTTTAAATGGCGCTTTCTGATAGCTTATAATATCTGTTCCTTGTGTTATATCCCTAGATAACGTTTTGTTTTCTCTAAAGGCTTTAAACAACTCGTATTTAATGTTTGGAGAACCAGCTAATCTTCTAACCATGTTCCAAAACTTTCTAACCCATTTTTTAAAACCAGGGGCAGTATATTCTTCTGTATAATATCTACCTATTTTTTCAACTAACTTTTCTTCCCCATATTTTTTAATAGCCTTTTTTACCATTGGAGCATTACGATACATACCTATGTATATATGTGCATACTCATGCGGTGGCGTTTCTAAATAAGCATCGTTAGCCCAAGCAACCATAGAATGTAAACCATTCCTAATACTCATACCTTTATCGCCAGGCTCTAACGGTACAAAAGTTCCATCTTCTTTTACAACCCCTCCTTTGTTTATTACAAAATCTGGAAATGTTTTTTTTAAGCTATCTATTATTTCGCCAGATAATAAAGGATTTTTGTTTATTTCTTGTAAAGTTTTATTTTGAGGAATTATATTTTCGTCTAAAACACTTTCTTCTACTTTAATTTTCTTTTTTACAGTAGGTACTTCAGATTCATTATTAGCAAAAATTTGCCAAGCCTTATCTTCACCATGCTTTTTTACTAAAGCTATAAAATCAGGATTATTTATATTAGGACATAACATATTGCTAAATTAGTTTTTTATTATTTTACACCTTTTCTTTAAATCTTCTGCGTCTTCTAAATTTACTGTTTCTTCGTTATTAAAAACAATGTAATCTAGTTTTCTTTCAGCAGCAAAAGATTTAATTTTTATAACTTCACTCCTTCCTGTTCCTTCTACTTTCTTAAACTGATATAAGTTTTCATCACCTTCTATTGTAAATCTTACACCATCTGCTCCTTTAATTGCATTTGGTGGTCCGTATTTGTTTTCAATAAACGCATATAAACTTTTACCCTCTTCTTCTAAGAAAACGTTTTTCTTGTATTTCTTAATTGGATAGTTTAAGTCATTATAACTTTGAGCAAGCCTAAATTGTTTTAAATCGTATACTTTTTTCTCTTTTTCACCTCTACTTTTAATGTTTGAAATTTCTTTTAAATATTCTAATGTATAGCTATTAGGCATTATCGATATAATACTTCCTAGCTTATTACTTAAACCATATTTAAAAAGTTGGTAGGCTAAAAATCTATTTTGTTCTTGATAACTTAACTTTTCAAAATCTCTTTTAGCAATTTGCTTTTGTGTACTTGTTAAAAATCTAATGTCTTGTTTACCAGATAAAACACTTTCACTTACATCTGTTATGGGGTCTACAACATTTCTTAGTTGCAATAATTTTATAAACTTATTATTTGCTTTTTCATTTGTTTCTAACGACTCAATGCTTTTAATTTCTTTAAAATCTTTATAGTCTTTAACTGTGTCTACTAATTTTTTTAGATTTTTCTTTGGTCCTTTTCCAATCTCTAATTCAGTATTCTTTTGTAAAAATTGATTAACTTTTTCAATGTCATTTTCATTTTCGGTTAATACATTTTCTATATAAGCACCTAAATTAGTTTTTGCTCCATCTATGTTTATGTCTTCTTTTAAGTATTTAAACAATAAACTATAATTGTTTCTAGCTGTTGTTTTAGCTTTTCCTTTTATTGTTTCTATTTTTTCATTAACATAATCTGTAACAGTAGCATCTCCTGTTATTTGTTTGTAGCTATATTCAATTGATTCTAAAACAGTATCTTTTAAGTCTTCAATAATGGTTGTTACTCCGTTTTCTAGTATGTCAGCTATTTGACTTTCATCAAGTAAGTTTTGAGAAATCATTAAACTAAATAAATCATCAACTCTTCTTTTTTCTACAGAAGGATCATACTCTCTAACATCAGAATAATTTCTTGAATTTTGAATTGCTTCTATTTCTTTGTAATAGTTTTGATTTTCAGTAATAAAATGATGCGACATTAAACCAATCGCAGCGTCAACTAACTTTTCATAATGACGAACAAAAGGTTTTTGAGAATAATTATTGTAATTTAATTTAGTTTTACTTTCTTCACTTTTAATAGTATTAAAAACTTTTTTTAAATCTCTTAGCAAATAACCATCATTCGGTAAATCACCATCTAATTGAACAATAGAAGTTACAGCGTTTAACTCTTGAGATAGTTGACTAAAATATTGTAGAGTTTCTAAATTATTTCTTTCCTCACTATCTTCTTTTTGTTTTTCTATTTCTTTAGATAATGTTTTTTCAAATTTATTTTTATTTGCTTTTTCAGTATAAGCGTTATTTTCAAACTGGTCTTGCGTGTAGTATGATTTAACTTCTTTTTTATTGATAAACTTAATAACAGTTTTTAAAGGAATACCACCTATTAACATTGCAACAACAACATTAATGTTACGACCATCAATACCAGAACGAAGTAATATTGGATTAGAAGCCATATCTAAAGCACCTTGTAATAACATTGCGAGGTCATTAGAAGTCTTGTCATATTCGTTTACACCTACTCCATTTAGATTATAAGTTACACCATCAATAGTAATTTCTGTTTCTTCTCTAAACCTAGTATTAGCTTGATACAAAGCAGAATTTAATTTACCAGCAACAGCAAGTATACCAACAGCAGTTTCTCCAAATGACATTCTAGCGTCAGTAGCTGACATTTCAGAAGATGAAGCAAAGTCAAACTTACTAGGAAGACCTTCTGTTTTTTTACTTGTTTTTTTAGATACAAAATCTTTAAATGCTTGCACATCTTCTTTTGAACCTAATATTTGATATTGATTTTCATTACCTATTACAAGTTCGTCAGTAACACCTGATTTTTCAATATATAATATTTTGTTTTCTTTTTGTAAATTTTTAACGTACTCATCAATTTGTTCAGCAGTAGGTACTGTTGTTTTACTTATTGCTTGTAAAAAAGCAACTTTATTTTTAAAAGAAACTACATTAGAATTGTCAACTAAAACTGTATATTTTTTACCATCGTTTTTTTGAGCAAACTGATTAGCATATTCTTCGTTTGATGTTAAATAAATTCCACTTCCAAACTTATTACCTCTTTCTTTTTGTAATGATTCAGAGTAATTGAATTTTGACAAACCTTTTTTTGCACCCTTGTAAAATATTTTATTATTAGGAAACACACTATTTAAATACGCAGAATATTGTCTTTCTGTACCTATTTCAGCTAATTCAGGTGTTTGTTTAAATATTTCATCAACTCCTTCTTTAACATCAGCCTCTCCTTCTGTTTCTCCTTGTTTTAACTCTTCATCTATTTCTTCTACAAATTTTTCAAATTCATCAAGATTGATAGTACCGTCTTCTATCCTTTGTTTATAATCTTGAGATTGAGATAACCTATTTATAATTTTATAAATTTCATTAGCCTTACTGTTTTCATTTATAACAGTTTTTCCATCTTTAACTCTAACGTCTGGTTTATAAATAAATACTTTATCTCCATCGTGGTCAGCATCAGATTTAATTGTAAATGAATGTGGAAGTATTGCAATGTTTGCATCTCCTTCTATAAAACCTACAACTCTTGCGTTAATAGTAGAAATCGCGTCAGAAGCGGGAACTCTAACTCCTGGTACAAACAGTCCACCTTTTTCATTTTGTTCTTTTAAAAACTTCTCAGCTTGCTTTTTAGCTTCTTCTCCTTGACCAAACATGCTATATGGCAATATGATTTCATTTTCTTTTAGTCTATTGTCCATATCAGGAACCATCTTTAGATAAGCACCTGGCACTCTAACATCAAGACCTTTAGATTGTAACCTACTAAGTATAACTTGCTTTAATTGCGGAGTCATTGCAGGATGGTCAATTTTGTTTATTGTCTTTTTATTGTCTAAAACACTTTGTGCTTCATCTAAATCTTCTTGTTGTTCTGGCGTTCTATTTTCTATAGCTTCTAAACGCTTTTTATTCCTTCTTGCTCTATCTAATATTTTACCTTCTTTTTTGTTGTATTTAATAATATCTTTTAATAATTCAGAAGTGTCTGGGTCTTGTAAATCATCAACTTTTTTTAATAACTCATTTAGTATTTCTTCAGTATTAAAAAGTTTGTCAAACTCTCTAGAATTTAAGTAATTATCCTCACCTTCTTCAAGCCCCATTTGCTCCCATATATACTCTATAATTTTTTCTTCAAGTTGTTTAGACTCATTTAAAGCATTTTCTTGATCGCTATTATTAGTCCATATTTTTACACCTTGAGTAGATAATTTAGCAAACTGTCTATTTAACTCTTTAGCTTCTTTGTTTTCATTAAAAGGAATATAAAAGTTTTGACTAACGTATTCGTATTTAGAGTTTTTAATTTTATCAAAATCATTTTCTGAAACAGCATTATAAAGTTCTTCAACTTTCATAGCCTTTATATCGGCTTTAGAGCCTTTTATAGCGTCTTTATCAATTATTTGAATATAATGTGTATCTCCATATTTTTCTTCAAGCATTTCAAGCATTTTAGCAATTCTGTAAAAATTACTTTCTTCGTAATTATCACCCATCATTGCTTTAGCCATTTCAACAATGTTGTTGTTTTCTTCATCCCCAAAATAATTTACTGAAGAGTTTTTATGATAAATATTTTCTCCTTTATTATTAATCATATACTCCCCATCTTTAGAGTTATAACTAATCGGGTCTAACTGTTTATCTCCTAATTGTTTTTGAATAGCTTCTGTCATCCCTTTACTTCTCCAAAGAAATGAATCAGAAATAGGGTTTCCATCTTTGTCGTTCATTTCATAAACAACAGTCATTGTTTTTTTATCGCTTAAATCAACACGTAAACCAGTAGAATCAAAACCACTATTACGTTTTAAAATATTTGATTTATCTACTTTTCCTTTTTTAATTAATCTTGTAGCAACTGGTTCAGATAAAATATCATTAATAGCAAGTCTATTAACACGTTCATTTAATACATAAGACAATATCATCTCGTCAATAGTCTTGTATTTACCATCTTTTCCTACATGGTCTTTTTGAACAGTATCTAACAAACCTACTTTTGTTAATACTTTTTTAAGTATTGAAGTTTCTTTTTTTATTGCTGATACTTTCTTTTTAATACCCTTTTTTTCTATTTCGCTTAAATTATTTTTTTCTAATTGAGAATCTAATTTTTCATCTGTTTCTGCTTTTAAATAGATTGGGTCAAAACTTTTAACTACAACTTCACCATCAACATCATAAGCAAAATTATATGATAATTTATTCCACTCTTCTAAGTATTTCTTTTTTTGTTCTTCGTTTTTAAGCTTTTTATAACCTTGATTTAAATGATATTGGTCAACTCTACGTTGTTCGTTTAATCTGTTTTTAATAGCATCGTTATCTAATCTATCTACTTGTATATAGTTAGAATGTGAACGATCATTAATCATTACTTTTTGATAATACCTACTACGGTCTTGGTCGTTACTAAAAAACATAAATTGACTTATAAATAAATCAATACCACTTAATGCACTATGTTCTTTAACAGAATCTCCAAAATAATTTACAGCATCGTCTATAGCCCATTTAAAAATACCCGTTTGATATATTGAATTAAAAACAGGGTTATCTCTAAATAAATAAACATCTCCATCTTTAGTTTTTACTTTAGAGTT
>TARA_R100000742_G_C4279672_1_pt1 | contig 18111 bp, 11 predicted proteins | sample TARA_R100000742 | Tara Oceans TARA_R100000742 (sample SAMEA2623309) | marine metagenome | biome: marine biome (ENVO:00000447); feature: deep chlorophyll maximum layer (ENVO:xxxxxxxx); material: "saline water (ENVO:00002010), including plankton (ENVO:xxxxxxxx)" | depth 40 m | reverse complement strand
ACCATATAATGTTATTAATATTCGTGGGAACACTCTCCATTTATCAAAACCTTCGGCATTATTATACCAAGACTTTTTTTCTACCTCTACTACTTTAACTTCTTCAGTCATATTAGTCTCCTATCCATTTGAAATGATTAGCTCTTTCTTGTAAAAGAGGTATTACCATGAGTCTTCTATCTCTGTCTGCCTCTAACTCTAATATTCTTCTTTTTCTTTCAGAATAAGGTATTGTTTCATCGGTTAAAATTCTATTTCTTTTCTTTCTAAATCTAGTCATATATCGAGTAATAGCATTCATTTCATTTTTAATGCTCCATATATCTTGATTGTTATATCTAAATATTTTAGCTGCTTGGAAATCTCTTTTATTTTTTCTTAGATTTCTTTCAGTATTAATTACACTATCTACAACATCTTTTAACTCATAGTATCTCTGTTGTAATCCCCTAGAAGTTTTTTGATCCAAAAATACTCTTCTTAAAACAGGAGTTTGATCCATACCAAAAGGAGATTGATTTCTTCCAGAAGCTACACGAGCCATTTTATCAGTCGCCATTAATCCATAACCACCTATAGTTCCAAGATATCCTTTCATTATATGGTCAATTTTCATTGGAGAAACATTTATAGTATTTCCAACCCATCTTGCTAATTCATTTGTATAATCTTCATATTGAGCTGAAGGGTCTAAACCTTCTTGATAATAACCAACAATAGGTCTTCCTGTGTATTTATTTTTATTAACAGCAGCTTCATAAAGTGGAGCAAATATTTGCCATGCCATTGGGTCAACTTTAAATGTTTGACTTACTTGTCTCATTAAAGATTGTTTTGTTTCCATAGTTGTGGCATCTCCAAACATTAAATCCATCATTCTTTCTGGAATAACTTTTGTAAGAACACCTACCTCAAAAGCAATAGGATATTTAAACGCATAATCTTTTGTTATAGGAATAACAAAATTATCATCTCTTACTTCTCTTTTTAGATTTTTATATTCTTCATCATCACTTACTAATAACCAATATAAAGCAGACATTGCACTTAATACGCCTATACGCATAAAGAAACTTCTTCCAATTCTTCTTGTATCCATTACATCATTTTCTGTTCCGTAGAGTGATTGATAAGCTCCATATCTTCTTACTCCCTGTCCTTTTCCTCTTAAAACATTAATATTTGTAGCTGCAGAACGCCATAATACATCAAGACCTTGCATTCTAGCATTTAAGAATGGAATACCTGTTGTAACAACTCTAGCTACCTGACTTGCACCTCTTCTATTAAAGTTAATAACCTCTAATGCCTGATAAGCCGCCTCAAACTCATCTCCTGTTGCTTCTTTTACTTTTTTATAAACAGCTTGTCTGGTAGAGGCATCTGATCGTGTTGTCCAATTTCCAAGTCTTTCCCATAATCCTGTAGGGCTAAAGAAATCTTTTAAATTTCTTCCGCCACTTTCTTTATCTCTTTGAGCTTTTGTTAATTCTCTATCAACAAACTTAGTTATTTCATATTTATCATTAGATAAATCATAACCACTTACCAAACCATATTTATTAATGTTTTCTAATGGGTCTACCCATCCTTTAATGCTATCAATAATAGGTGTAAAATTAGCACCTGATGTTGCATATACAGATAAAGTATCACGCATAAGGTTAACCAACATAAAGCCAGGGTCTCTTGTAACCATTTCTCTTAATACATTTGAAGGAACTCCAATCCATTTTAAAACTCCTGTAAGTGTTTGGTCTGAACTAAAACTTTCTATAGCTTTTATTATGTGAGGGTCTTCAACTGCTAAATATTTCTTTTCTCCATTAACTTTATACATAAATACTGAATCATATTCAGATTGACTAATTCTTTTTATTTCGTCAGGAGAAAGCATTCTTACGCCTGAATTAGGATCATCTCCAAATAAAGCCAATTGTTCTCTAGCTAATCTTTGTCTTGTAATATTTTTTGCACTAACCTGCATAATAGCTAAACTATTTCTTGTTATTGCAGAAAAAGGTGCTTCTAAATTTTTAAGAGGAATATTTTCATCTAATTTTCTAGTAAGAACTGAATCAGATAAAGGTTCTATTATTCCATCTTTATTATAATCTGTACCATTCATATCTTCCCCAAAGAAACTGACAACACTCTCATCTATATTGTCAAATTCTCTATAGAATGGAAAATAATTAGCATTTTCACGCCAAATTTCTGCCACATTATCATTTAAAACACCTGCATCTCTTGCATATTCTATTACAGCATCATTCCATTGTTGAAATTGTTCCCATGCATCTGCTACATTTGGTTGTGTTCTTTCAATATTTTCAATAAAGGCATCAACACCTTGATTTTCCATAATATCTTTATAAAGTTTTGAATCTTCTTTTTTTAATCTTTTAAGAAAAATACTGTTTTTTCTTTCTTCGCTTGTTAAACCCTGTATTCTTTTGGCAACGCCATACTTTTGAAATAATTTTTGATTTTCTTTACTGCTGATTTCTGTAAACGCTCTTAACAAATGTACTTGTTGAGTATTTCCATTTCTATCTGTAAATGTTTTTTGAACTACTTTAGTTCCACCTTCTAAAGCTGTTCCAGTTGTATAATAAATGACACCGCCTTCTGTTAATGCTTGTTGCATCATTCCTTTTATTCTTTCGCCTAATCTTGCGGCTCCAATAGCTGAATAAGCTGCAGACATACCCATATTTAATTTATCAACCCATCCAACACTTGATCTTTCTATAGCTTCCATTCTATCTAAATAATTTAATCTAAATGTTTTATGAAATCCTGTTAATCCTTGTAATACTTGTTGACCAATTGGTAAGTTTTCGGCTTTTTCTTTCCATAATTTATCTCCAAAATCTATTTCTCCCTTTTTACCTCTTTGTTCTCTAATTCTAGGATCAGTATCTAAACCAAGAGGATCAATTCCTTCTTTATCTTCACTTGTAATCCAATCATAAGCAGCTTCTTGAGCTAAAGGAGAACTGTTTCCTAAATCAAATATAGGAATCATATCCCCTGCAAGATTGTCATTCATAAATTCTAGTGTATCTACAACCTTCTGCATTTTAACTTCATTAGGCGTTAATGCTTTTTCTAAGGCAGTATATTCGGTGGACTCATAAGGTGCTGTATTGTTATCTGCTGTTAATCTTTTTTCTGCGAGGAATCCTTTAAATGCTTTCCACGCAGGGATGTAAAGTTTATTGAGGGCTTCAAGTTGTAAATTGGATGATTCTTCGGTGCTACTCGATATCCCTGCTTCTTCAATTCCTCCTTGATACCCATTTTCTTTATCTAATCCTCTTATATAAGTTCCTTTTGTAGAAACATAATCATACTCTACATCAGACAATGCGTCAATTTGTGATATTTTATTTTGTAAAAATTCAACAAATTGTTTATGTCTTTCTATTTTTATTTCATCTGATACTTCTTTAAATCTTCCATTATCTCTATGATATTGTTCATCTACAATTAATATTTGGTTACCATTATATTTTGCTGTTAACCCTGTAGGCATATTAGATTCAATATTATTTGGATTGTAATAATTTGGAGCTCCTCCTTCTTCATTTATTGCTTCATCAATAGCTATAATTTCATCTACAGTAAAATCTCCTTTTTTACTAAGCATAACATTACCAATATCTCCATTATCATAATCTAATTGACTTGTTACAACTGCATCTTGCATTAAAGCATCACCTAATATTTTAGCTATTGCTTGTACTCTAGCTGAACTAATATCCTGACCTAATAAATCAATAACAAAATTAGGGTTTGTTAAGCCATCATAAGCACCATATGATCTTGTAACATTATGAGCTATTCCTAATTCTTTTAATAAAATTATTTTACCATTATTATCTGTTATTTCATTGTAAACTCTGTCAGTTAAATCAATTACTTCATCTATTGTTAAAATATCTAAATTACCATCTTTATTATAAATTTTTCCATAACCACGCTCTACACCAGGATTTACTTCAATTAATAGTTTTGATGCTAACTTTTTTTTATTTTCTAATACTCTAGGTATTTGAGATGTTCCATAATTACCTCTACCTTGAAATGCAATGAGTTCATTTGCACTTAAATCATAATTATCTTTATTAATAAAAGAAATGTCTTCAATCCATGATTTATCTTTTTTTGCAAAATTAATAGCACTAACTAAATCTTCTGATTTTTTCATAATTGAATCAACTGTACCTTCTGATAATTTTGGTTGTTTAGAATTATCTCTAATATTAAACCACAATAATGCTTGTATTTGTGAAGGATTCAATGAATATGGTTTATCATTAAAATTAAACATTTCATTATTACTTAACTCAGCTATCATCCATTGTGCATATGTCATTTCAGAACGACTTGGTTTTCTTTTAGAAATAGCTCCATCAATACCTAAAATTCTGTACATCCATCTATCAGCAACCATAAATGGCATATACTCACCATCTTTTAACATCATTGTTGTTAATCCATACATCGGTGTTTTAATTGCAGTTTCACCTTTTGGTTTCCAACTGCCATCTTCATAAAATTTTATAATTTCATCTACAGTATTTTCTGAAGCAGTAGGTATAAAATCAGAAAAATTTACCCCTGATTTAGCAATAGATTTTTTACCTCTACGATTAAGTACATTTTTTCTAAAAGATTTACTGTCTTCTTTTATATTTTTATTAATTTTTTTACCAGTTTCAGGATCAATTCCACGAGCTAATGCCATAATTTGTATTGCATTTCTAAAGTTTGTTTCAGGTGTTGTTGAAGAAGATGTAATTGCCCATAAAACTGAAAATTCAAGCATATTTTCTTGACCTACTATTTTTTCAGCTTCTCTTCCTATATCTAAGTACCAATTCATATTAACTCCAGAATTAATACTTTCTTGAATTGCTTGTTTTAATTCACCATATGTTCTAAATGATTTTTCTTTTATAATATTTTTATTTTTATCTTTAGTTTCATATGTTTCACTAAATTTAAAATTTGTTTCACCTGTTATATCTCTGACTCTTTTTGCTATTTGGTTAAAGTCATCAAGAGTAAGATTATCTATTTCTTCAGAAGTTAATCCAGCAAAAGATATTTCAAACTCATAAGGTGCTTCACTATAAGGCATTCCATTATCTAATAAATCAAAACTACCAGTATCAGGAATTGCTCTTTGTTCTTTCATTTGTTGATAATTACGAAGAGCTCTTTCTCTATTTGCTATTTCTTCTGGAGATAATGAACTTCTTCCTTCTGGTGTAGATTCAGCATCTCTATCAACTCCTTCTCTTACTTGATATTGAGGTCTTCCTATAACTCTAGGTTTTCTAGTATTTCTTTTATCTGCTTGTCTTTTATCAAAATTAGCTCTTTGCCTATCTATAGATTCTTCATTTATTCTTTTTCTTATATAATTACTTCTTGGTTTTACTCTTAAAGTTCCTGCAAATGCATTTGCTATATCTCTTAATCTTTGACTTTCTACATATAATCTTGACACTTCAACTGCGGGATCATTCATTGCATCTTCTAATATTTGTATAAATTTTTGTCTAGAATCTCCCATATTACTAGATGCATCTTCCATTATAGGAAGTAAAGCATCTAATACTTTCTGTTCAGATTCATTAAGAGGTACTCTTTGTTCTCTAACTCTGCTTTCATCGTCATCTTTTAAAACATTTCTTACTTCCTGTTTTGAGAATTCTTCTAATTGTTGATTTAATCTTTCATCAGTAACTAAATTACCGCTCATTGATAATTCAAAAATAGCACCTGCATTTAATCCAGAAGCATTCCATCCTGTAAATATACCAAGAACAAAATCTAATGCTTGTGTAAGTAGATTTTTTGGTTTTCCACTAAATTTATTTGGATTTTTAGTAAAGAAACCAAACGCTTCTGCCATAGCTTCTTCATATTGAAGCTCTGGAGATGCATCTCTATAAGCAGCTTTTGCAATTTGAAGATATGTTGGGTTTTCAATTGTTTTTATAACTTTACCTTCTGATCTAATTTTTAATCCATTCTTTTTATAGAAAGGATCAGCACTAACAGTATTTTTTACAAATCTTTTTAATGTTTCCCATTCATCTGGTGTATATAATCCCATATCTTTAAATGCATGGAATATTTCATGGTTAACTGTTTGACCAATTCTATTGGCAATAACCCTATCGCTTATATTTCTTAAATTATTTCTATCTTTTGGATCAAACTTTTTAAGCAAATTATCATAATTAAGTATTAAATTTTGAACACCATTCACATATGCGGCATTTGCCCTTGATAAATCAGTAACACTTATAGCATTAGGGTCTAAAAATATTGTTCCTGATAATACTGCTAATTCTGGTAATCCTCTTTTTTCTAATTCATTTTTAGTAAACTGTGCTACTTTTTCCATGTCTTTTACTTTGTTTGGAGACATACCCTCTGGAGCAGAAAGACCATATTGTGATAATCTTTCTCTTACATTTAATGCTCTTCTTTGTTTAGAAATTACACCTGTATCAGCATCTACCCCTATAGCTTGAGTTTCAGGATTAGTAAGTTCATAAGTTGCTTGTGGTGCTAATATTTCAGCATCTCCTAAACCAAGCATTTTTCTTTTAAGTGCATTATCATTGCTAACTATTTGATTTATTTCTTTATTATTTAATAATTTATTTCCATCATTATCAGTTAACTTTCCTAATCTTGTTTTAAATTCATTAGCTGTTTCATAATAAGATTGAGATTGAAGAGCCATAGATTTTTGGAATTGATTTTCATTTTCTATAGAATTTTTCTTTCCTCTATTTTTAAAGAAAACATATTTTCCTTTTTCTTTAGTAACTCTTCCACTATCAATCAATCTATCAATTAATTGATTTTCTGCTTCTTTTGTTAATGGCTTGGTTTTTCCTGTTGCCATCGCACTTATTTCTTTTTTAGTAAATCCTTTATTATTGTTGTTTCTTTTATACAATTCATCTTGAATTTTAATAACATTATTGAATTGATTTTCTTTATATTGTCTTGCAGTAACATCAACCATTTTTCTTTTAACAGGAGACTTGGGAAGTTGTTGTATTCTTGCTAAAACATATTTCTTTTGTTCAGGACTCATTTGTTTCCAAAATCTTTTACCCGTCAGATTAAAGAAATAACTTTGTAAATTCTTAGAGCCAGAAGCTGAAGGACCAACCTTCTCATCTATATTTTTACTTTTAAGTTCTTTATTAATGGCAGTAGCTGATGCACTTGTTTTATTTCCAGAAGTTTTAGCAATAACTTCTGCTTTTTCATTAACGATTTCATTATATTGTTTTTTTGTAATAACCTTATCATTAAGAAGTAGTTCAGGAGAATATTGTTTAGCACCTTTATAATAAGCTCTTTTTTGTTGGTCTTTCTTTGTTTTACCTTTAAACTTTTTATTTATATGTTTATCCCAATTATCTTTATTAGATTTATTGCTTTTTGAATTAGCAAATATAGTAGATAAAACTACACCTCTATTAATATTTCTGGAGTAATCAGAGTTAGCTTGTAAGATAGCTGTTTGAGAGGTTGCGTCTCCATCTCTTCCTTGTTCTTTTGCATTAGATTTCATTTCTTTTGCTAAAATAGCTTCATTCTGATTGTTCTGTAATCTACTTAATTCTGCTTCTGCGGCTTCTCTCTTTTTTTGATTTCCTACAACTACGCCTGAATTTTTATCAACTATATCAAAAGTAAGTTCTTTTTCTGTTTGTCCTGCTTTTGGAACAATTTGGAAAGATAATTTTTCTGGTGATGTATCTATAAAATTTTGCCTAGATTCTTGGTCTTTTAATTTTTGTTCATTATCTGCATAATCCATACCATTTCTTTGTCTGCCAGGAATTACAGCATCAAATAATATATTACCTAAGAAACCAACAGTACCGCCAACAACAGCATCATCATATGCACTTCCTCCAATAGGAATATTTGGGTCATATAAACCTTTAGCAACTGCTTCTTGACCTATACCTGCTGCTGTTTCTTGAATAGCTTCTTCAACACCTGTTCTTCCATATCTTTTTAAATTTTTAATTAAACTATGTTCTGCAGCTTTTTCTAATTCTTTTACTTCTTTAGCTATTTTTGGATTCTTCCCAGGTATTCTTTTAAACATATTAAAGATAGGTAACATTTCTGAAAAGCCAATACCTAAACCAGCAAGTTCACCTAATACTTCACTTTTTGTTGAAACATCTATTCCTTTTGCTCTAGATGCACGAATAAAATCAGCTTGTTGAGATACTCCTGAAGTACCTGCAAGACCAAGACCTGCACCTAAAGCACTTAAATTAGCTGCTTTTCCTGCAAGACCTAACCCTTTTACTAAGGCAGTTGGTGTAGCAAATGTAGCAAAACTACCTAATCCTTCGCCAATCTTTGTAGACCAAGCATCTTCCATGCCTTCATCAGGAGCTAAGAAAGAGTCTTCTCTTAAACTTCTTTTCATATTTTGAATAGAATCAATTATAGGGCTATCATTTCCTCTATCAAATAAAGAAACGATACCTTCTGCTGATGACAAGAAACCTGATGCAAACCCTCTAGGAACGCCTTTAACTACTTCTTGTAATGATTCTATAGGACTCCACCCTTCAGGAGCTTCAGGAACTTGTTGAGTGGGTGTATTAAAAAGATTTTGATCAAGCCATTGTAATTGACCTTCTGTCAAATTATCTGGTATTTCTACCAATCTTCCATCTGGTAAGGGTTTTATCTGAGGCACGGCTAACCTCCAGTTGCATTTACATCAGGTATATTGAATGATGGGTTAAGTTTTAAAGTAGGTTGGGAAGCTCCCAAATAACTACCTAATGATAACTGTGTTATTAATTGTTGTTGATATGCAAGTAAAGCCATGTAATCAGGGTTATCTTCTGTTGCTATTCCTTGTGCATCCATTTTATCAAGAGTATCAGCAACTCTAGTTAATTTTTGTGTTGTATCAAGCTCTGAATCCTTATTTTTTGCCATTGCTGTATAAAGAGCTAGATTTTCTTTTGCTGTAGCACTATCCATATCCATTATTTCTTTACCTACAGAAGGTATACCAGTAGTAATATCGCTTAAATCTGTAGCTCCGCCAATTGCAGAACCTAATCCTAACATTAATATTGCTTCTTTATTTTTTTGTGCATCTTCTGCTGATTGTAAACCTAATTGTTCTCTTAATGCTTCAATTCCTGATTTAGAATCAGCTTCAACTAAAAGATTTTTTCCACGATCTATTTCTGCTTGTTTTTCTATTGCTTTTTGTTCTGCAACTTTTTCTACACCTAAAGATTCTAAACCTGTTTCACCCATAGTTGGGTCTAATAATCCTTCAAGGAAAGAAGTATCACCTGCTTCTAATGCTTCTATTCCTTCACTACGCAAACTTTCTCTATCTATATTTTTTAATAATTCTTTTTGTCTTTGTAATTTATCAAAGTCATCAGATGATAAACCTGAAAAGAATTCAAAATCTTCTAAGCTACCAGAATCAAAAAAATCTCCTCCTCTTCCATATTCTTTATCAAGCATTCTAACAGGATCAATTTTTTTAATAATTTTTTTTCTGTATTTATCAGCAGTTGGCTCTATACCAAATATACGAGGCACATAGTTCATATCTTGAAAAGCTCTTCCAATACCTGAATCAAATTCACCTTCTTTTAATCTTTTGTATTCTTCAGGATAATTTCTAATAAGGTTTAAAAGTTCTTCTTCATCAACTTTATTACTTCTAAACAGTTCAGCAATACCACCTTCTGAATATCCTGTTACATCCCATTGATCTTTACCAACAGCAACATCGTATATAGTTTCATCATCAGCATCAGGATAAAGTTCTCTTGCTCTTCTTAATTCTTCTGGAGTTGGTTCATCTATTCTAATTTCTGGATATTGTGGTTGGACTCTCACTTTTCTTCCTTCAGCAAACATTTGTGTAGGTATATCTGAGATACCCCCGTTAGGAACTTGTGTTGAACCTGGTTGTGGAGAGTTGTTGCCAACGGGGGTCATAGCAGTAGATAAAATATCTTCTGCTACTGTACTTGTAGGGCTTTGCTTTGTGCTTCCCTCTAATTGTTGTCTATTTTTAATTTCCATTAATGGTAATGAACCATATTCTGAATTAGGATTGCCAACCAATTCAACAAGTTTATTCATTGGCATATAAGTTAATTCTTCTTGTAGCTCTATTATATTTTTACCTAACATTAGCTAAACATCCTTCCTAATCCTGCGGCTTGTAATCCAAGACCTGCTAATCCTGCAAAGATGCCAGGTCTTTGATTGAATGTGCTAACAGTTTGATCTGGTTTGCTATAAGTGCCTTTAAGAATATTTTCATAGAAGCCAAGCTGCTGTTGCGGGTATCCTTGTTGACGCAAGAAGTCTTGATAACCGATATCCATACTAGCTTGTTGTAATGCTCTTTGTTGTTCACCAATATTTTGTAGATTTCTTAATCTACCTGTTGCACCTTCTTGTCTTTGTGCACCTAATCCTGCAAGACCTTGAATTTGTGCCATTCTTGCTTGTCTATCAGCGTCAAATCGTCTTGAAGCATCCGTAAATGCATCTTGTCTACCTACTTTTTCTATATCAGTTAGTTGTCTATTTAAGTCTCTTTGTCTATTAGATTGCATTATAGCTTCTCTATAACCACCTAAACCACCTGCACTAGCTGCTTGGTCTCTAATACCACGAGCTTGTAAAGAAGATTGTCTTATAGCTTCATTTTTAGTTGGGTCTAATGCTTGTGAAAAATACGGAGACATATAAGCATCTGATATTTTTGATGTCATTGAAGTAGGTAAATTAGCTAAACCTTGTGATGCCATTCTAGTTTCCATAGGAGAACCATACATAGCCATAGAGCCAAACCCTCTTTGTGCCATTCTTTCAGCAGGAGAAAAACCTGCTAATCGTGCTTGAGGATAAGGAAGATAAGGTTGATTACTTTCAAATTCTGAACGAGCTAACAAACCTTTAAATTGTGGCATTACCTCTACAGGTATATTTGTATTAGTAACAGTAGTCTCTGTAGGAGCAGCACTACCACCTTTACCAAATCTCATTCTTTTGACGCTATTTCTTTTAATCATTGTACAAACTTCTTCTGATAAGCTACTGCTATTTTATCCCAATCATCATCTTTTAACCAATTCCAAAAGCCAGGTCTTCCTAATGCTTCTATTCCATCACAACCTGAATCTTTTGCAAAATTTTCTACTTTTTCTAAACCATCTTTAGTCCATAATTCTTGATGTTTACCTGCTAAATGATCAATATTTAACATTCTAAGACCTGAAGGATAATCATTTATTTGTGTAATACCACATCCTATTAATTCAGGATACTGATCATCTCTATAGAATATCCATAAATGACTTTGACCCATTACACATTCAGTAAAAAGATCATTTAAACTTATTCTTCCATAACTTCTATTTACACTTTTCTTTAAATGTTTTTCAGCAAAAGACCAAATAGTTGGTATATCTTTTGGTTGAACTAAAGTATTTTTAATTGTCATCTTACTCATACTGGCATCACACTATCTAAATTAATTGGATCGGGTTGTTCTGTTGTTCCATGTTTAGAAACTCTAACTCTTTCCATAAAATCATCCATTATTGCCGCTCCCTGTTCATTATTTCCATCGCCTAAATCACTTACAACATCAGCAGGAAGGATATATTCGCCAGGACTTAAAGCAACTTTTTGTTGGTCGCCTAGTTGACCATCAACCATATCATCCATTCCACCGCCTTCTCCTTCTATTAAACCAATGTTTTGTTCTCCCTCAGGCATTAATTCACTCTTTAGACGCTCATACGCCTCTTCTCCGAACATTTCTACAAATCTCTGTATAACAGACCCGTCATCTTCTAAACGCCCTAAAATCACATAAGAAGCGTTTCTAAGCAGTTCTCTATCTCCTTCAGACATTTTTTCTTGTATTACAGGATTTTGCATTAATGTTTCTACTTGGTCTACTTCTATATTTGGATCAATATTAGTATCTAAAGAAGCATCAAATTTTGATGGATCAAGTGTATCAGAACCTACAAATCTATCAGCAGGATTAAAAGGTAGTGGTTGCATATAATCTTCTAATGTAGATATTTCTACATCTCTTCCTTCTGCATATCTAACTCTTCCGCCATCTGCATATTTTTTATCTGCATATACTTTGTTGCCATCTGCATCAATTGTAAATGATCCAACTTCAACATAACCTTTATTAGGTATAACCGCCCATTCTTTATATGAACCATCTTCTTGTTTTATTTCATTTACTACAGCACCAAGATTTTCATCAAATGTATTTTGAGGTATATATGCATCATCTGCACTAACTTCAGTATTTAAACCACCTAAATTTGCTGTTTCTTGATTTATATAACTATTAATTTGTTCTGTTAAATTATCTCCTTCATAAGCACTCATAAAATGTTCATAACCTGGTATATAATTATATTCTTGTATTCCTGCTTTATCTTCAGGACTTATATCTAAATAATCAAATAGATCACTATCAATATTTAATTTTCCTGCTAAATCTCCATCTTGTATTATTAAATTTGATTTAGGATCAGCAGTAGATGCTCCAAATTGTGATGCTTGATCTTTAGCTAATTCTTCAGCTATTGTTGAATCTTTACCTTCTATTTGAGTAAGTAAATCATTTATTCTTGAATTTAATGAATCAACTTCTGATTGTAATGGATTAACAGGATTAACAGGATTAACAGGTTGAGGCATAATAGGTGAACCACCATATGGATCATAACCCATAAAGTCTGGTGTACCATATCCTCCACCACCCCAAATATCATTTAATACTTGATCTTGATACCTATAATAAGGTTGATTTTGTAAATATGAATCTAAATAAGAAGGCATACCTTTTGCTTGATTACCTAAAAGATATTCATTATATGCACTTCCTCCAACATATTCAGATGGGTCTTCTTGAGCTACGCTTACATTACCTTCAGTTGTAGGTACTTCTATAGTGCCGAAAGGAGTCTGATAAGAACCTCCTGCTCCAAGAGCACCTAATGATGTTGCTGTCGGTTGTATGTTTGTAACATATTGATATTCTGGCATAAATCCTGCCATATAATTAAGAGGTGTGGGTGCTAACCCTCTTCCTCTAGTTCCTGTTCCACTATAAGGGTCATAAGCAGGAGTCATTAACCAATCTGATGAAGGCGGAGCATTAGGTGCTGATGCAGTTTCTGCTGTTGTTGTTGGTCCTGTTGTTACAGTTGAACCACCTGTATTTACAGTTGAACCACCTGTATTTACAATTGAGCCATCTGTATTTATAGTCTGACCATTATAATTTATTGTACCATCTTCATTATATGTAAGACCTGGTATATTTACATCACCAGCATTTTTAAATCTCATTCTTTTTACTCTACCACCTTCTGCTCCAAATATATTTCCTCTTCCTATACTAGGAGATTGTGCATAATTATTATTAAGACCTGGTGCATAACCTGGTGTTGGTAGAGTTGAAACGCCAGGAATTTGCTCTTGATAATCTCTTAATGCTTGTTCTCTTTTTCTTACTCTTTCATCTTTTGCAAACTGATTAGCTTGTTCAAATGCTTTTCTATCTTGTTCTACTGCAATTCCACCTAGTCCTGCAGCTGTAGGAATTAGATTTGATGGTTTTAATGTTTGACCTAAAAATGCTTTAGTTCCACCTTCTTGACCAAATAGACTTAAATCTCTAGGTGCTGATGCATATGCTTCTTTTGCAATATCTGCTGTAGTATTTGGAACGCCCTTACTAATTGCATCGCCACCAAATCGATTTACAAATGCTTCTGTTGATTGTGGTATAGTATTTGTTGGTAATGCATTTAGTGCTGCTTCTGCTTGTGTTGATAATAGTTTATCTCCGCCAACTAAATTTTTGCCTAAATCTGGTAAATTTGCTGTATTTGCTAATGCATCTGGAGTTAAATTTTGTGCAATTGCTGCTTCAGCACCTTGTGTTCCAAGTACATTACCCGCTCCTTGCATTGCACTTCCTAAACCAAATCCTGTAAGACCTGCTAATAAACCTTCTTCAACACTACCTGTAGCTGCTGTTGTTGCTAGAGCTGATCCACCTGCTCCTGCGGCAGTTAAAGCTAAACCTGAAAGACCCGCTCCTGCTCCCAAAGCTGATCCTAATGCTGTACCTATGAAAGGTGCTAATAATGGTAAGAATGCTTCAGGATATCCTGTATCTGGATTTCTTGTTAAAGGCATAAGACTTGCCAATCCTTCAACTTCAATTGGATTTACATGAATAAGAGTAGTATCGCCATAACGACCTCGACTTGCTACTGTATCTGCTAAATCCTTATAAGGTAATTTTTTATTCATTATGTTGTTTCTACTCCAAATAAGTTAAAACTTAAAGTGCCATTAGTAGCATATACTTCTATTACATCAGATTCACTTAAAGTAATTCCTATAACAGCCGCAAGTGTATCTTTAGCATTAACACTTTTATCATAATATATAAATTGTTTGTTATCGTCACTAGCATTTTTTACTTTTATTCTAACTCTGAATGTATCAGCACTTGATGCGTGTCTATTACATACTACTAATGAACTAATAGTTGTTTGTGCAGGATATTTTGTATCTGCACCTGTTCCTTCTCTTCTAGGAACAGTATATAAAGTTGTTGCTGTTGCCGCACTAGGATTTAATTGAGCTAAAACTTTAAAATTATCTGCCATTTAATTTGTCCATTTAGGTGCACCAAGTAGTAAAAGTTGCATTCTTCTCACACTTTTAGCACTTGTTGTTGTTTTTATGTTCTCTATATTAGTAACTCTATTATCAATTTCATTCATAAAATTTGTAATTTGTTCACGAAATAAATTTTCATCAACTTGAGTATAATCTTGTTTAGCAGGTCTTAAAGTTTGTCTTACCATTATCGTTTACCATCTGGATGTATGTTAGCTCTAATACCATATAATTTAAAAAAAGCATCTTGTTCATCATGTTCATATCTTAGTACAGCAGACCTTCCTCTTGCACGAACATCAACTTTTGTAGTTTCATTTGATACATTATTGGTAGAAGATGTTGTAGGTGATTCGCTTGGATAATTACTTACTGACAATTTTGCTGTAACATCTGATTGAGTTTGCCCACCGATTTCCATATCATGTATTAAAGATTTTATTGCTACAAAATTTTCTCCATCTTCTATAGGCAATGATCCGCTTTCTATAAATGAAGTAAAATTAACACCTTCAGCATCAGCAGATAAACTATTAGCTCTATCGCCATCATCTTGTTTAACAATAAAAATATTATCTGTATTAAATTGTTGACCTAATAACATATAATCTTCTTCATATGCAGTTGCACCTGCTGATCTCCACATATTAGAAAGAGACCATGTATTTTCTACATAATTATAAATTACGCATCTTGTTGGGTCTTTTCTGTCTGTTGCTTGTAATAAATCAGAATTAGCTGTTCCACTTCCTGAGTATAGGGTATTCATTTCATTACTTGGATAAAACCACCAAACTTCATTATATCTAGGATTTGAAACACTAAATACTTTTTGTTGCTCACTAACATCTAAATCATCAAATATATAATTTTGAACAGGGCATGGTATTGGTTCAACAGCACCTGAATATCTATAAAATCCTCTTTCTCCCATAAAGTATGTATTTGCACCTGCATTTGAAGCTGCTCTTGGTGATATCATTGTGATACCATCTTGTATTTCTGTAAAACTAAATACAAATTCTCCACCAATAAATTTCATTGAATACATAGCTTTATCTGTCCATATAAGTATTTCTTGTCTACCTGATAAAGCACCTACTATTTCTGACCCACTACTTAAATCAACACCACCTGCGGAATTTGTAGCTCTTGGTGTCCAATCCATTGCATTTTGTGTATCAGACCATCTTATATGCATAGGATTAATATCGTCTTGTAAATATGGATTACAACCAAATGCAATACAATGACCATCTTGGTCACTTGTTAATACTTGTAAAGAAAAGAAAGGTGCGTTTGATTCATATTGCTTAACCGCAGTACTGTTACTGTGGCTAGCTGCTTTGGTATTATTTTTTCCTCTTACACAACCTGTAAATGAAGTTGCTGTAGTATTTGCATAATAAATAACTTCTTTATCTATAATTATATAACCATTAGCTAAATAAAAACCATCAGTTGAAGCTACATTTATTGTTGTTGCAGTAGATGTAAGAGGTGCAGATAATGTTGTACTAGCTATATCAGTAGATGTAATTGGCGGTATAGTTTGAGATTTTGTTGATATTAATTCTGCTCTAGTAGATGTTCCTGCTGATTTATCCCAATAGTAAATAGGTCCACCTCTAGGATTTATAATTAAATCATCGCCAAAATTATCTTCAGACCATAATCTCAATTGATTTTTATAATCTATAGCGGCTGTACTACCCCATGCTGTATTATCTATTAATCCACCCCAATCACCTGCTCCCCATCCTGTACCTGCACTATAACTACTAGAACCAACATCTAAATAAGCTAAACCTGTAACTGATGCACCTCCTCCTGTAGTTGAAGCATTTGCAGTTGCATTACCTGTTAATTGAAAAGTAGTTGTTGATGGTGTGGAAAGTACTGTTTGTGTGCTAAACGAATCACTAGCAACAGCATTAAAATAAGTTAAATCTTGTCCGCCTATTGTTCCTGTTAATCCTGATATTTTTACTAAATCTCCTGAAGATAATCCATGAGATGTTGTTGTTGTAAAAGTATAAGTATTTTTAGTATTAGTACTTGCAACAGGATTTGTACCAAAAACTAAAGTTGTTACAGGTGTAATATCTGATGGTACTGTACCTTCTACTATAGAATATCTTGATGTAGTTCCTATACCTGTATATCTAGTATTATCATTAGCTCTATATAAATATATAGAACGAACACTTGAATTACTATAATCTCCTGTAGAAAGAGTTATCCAATTTGTCCATCCTCCAAGTTTTTCAGGGATTCCGTTAAAAAAACGAACTAAATTACCATTAAACCATTGATTTCTAGCAGTATAACGAGAACCAATTTTATTAAGACCTGGTGGCGGTGTGATATCAGTATAAGGCATTTTATTTCATTGCCTTTCTAATAGCTTTCATACCCCTTTGCCCAAACCAGAATGAAATAATGGTCGAAAATAAAATTTTTGATTCTTCATCCCAGCTATTTATAATAGCTTGATAAGCATCATCGCCTTCTTGTATAGCTACATAAACAGCTAATCCTTTAATAAGACCAAATACTACAAAAAAGAAATAAGTAATTACAGGTCTAACAGATGCTTGTAAGGCAGACACAAAAGATGATTTATTAGCTTTAGCTAATTCAGTTGCGTGTTTATATATGTTTTCAGCTTCAGATACATCAGCTTGTGCGTCAAGTTCTTCTACTTTTAATTTACTAAGAACTTCAGCGTGTTTTGCCTGTGCATCTAATAACTTTAATTGGTGACGATTTTTCTGTCCTTGTTCTAAGAATGAAAGAATTGAGGGGAGAAAAGAAGTTCCAAAGCCGAGTAAACTGCCAAAAAGTGATAGCATAATTACCCCTTAGATATTAGATAGACTCCGTATCCACCTAAAGTTAAAGCTATAATAAATAAAGTAATTGAAGATAAAAAATACCCTATAGCTAAAAGTAACCAAGAAACGCCCAAAGTTATATGGGGTTCTTTTGTCCATTCAGTTAATGTACATACATTTGATTTAATTGCTTCTAATATTTTGTTTAACATATTTTCTCCTAATTTAAACTTCTTGTAATAAGTTGAGCTACTACTAATACAGTTCCCCCCACTACTGATAAGAGAGTAGCTATAATAAAATATTCTAATCTTTTAACTCTTTCTAATGTTTCTTCTGCTAATTGTTCACACGATTTTACATGGTCAACTAACTGTTGTTCAATTACGGCAACTTTTTTGTCTACTTCTGCAACAGTTACTTTAGCCATGTATAACCCCTATTAATTACTAGCTTCTATTAAATA
>TARA_R100000742_G_C4279676_1_pt1 | contig 19713 bp, 31 predicted proteins | sample TARA_R100000742 | Tara Oceans TARA_R100000742 (sample SAMEA2623309) | marine metagenome | biome: marine biome (ENVO:00000447); feature: deep chlorophyll maximum layer (ENVO:xxxxxxxx); material: "saline water (ENVO:00002010), including plankton (ENVO:xxxxxxxx)" | depth 40 m | reverse complement strand
AAAAAAAGAGGGAACTCGACTATTGTTTCAGTTCCCTCTTGAGTCCTTGTCAGTTGTCATCAAGCTTCGGACACCCACCCTTGATGCAGTAACTTCTTTAAGAGTATTAGGCCCTTGAGTTTACCAAACTTGTAACCCACTCTGTTACCCTCGTTATACCCATGTCATTGGTTTTAATCTCCCTCTTTTGTTAACTATACTTACAGTATATACTGATTCGTTTTATTTGTCAACACTTTTTTGTTATCAAAACAAAAAACCCTCATAAGAGGGTTTTCAGTTGTCGTGGGTTATTAGATTTTTGAGAGTGAGAGAGAGAGGACTAACAATCCCACGACACATGGATTAGACTATCATATCATAATATAAATGTCAATAGTTTTTAATCCATTAACTCAAAATGTGGCCCATCAATAAATGGGCGTCTGCCTTGTGAACGGCGTAAATCAATATATGCGTTCATTGCTTCTTCCATTGTACCATCCCAATCTCGCATATCATCAATCTGCCATGCAGCTCCCCAACGTACTTGTACACCTTCTTGGATAGCCGCTTGTTTCATTGCATCTGCAAGATCATCATAAAGATTCAGTTCCCATGATCCCCTTGAACCAACATAGGCCATGAGGTCAACTGCTTTACCTTCTAGATGTTTACTTTTCATAGTTTGACTTGCGCCTTTTGCTACAAGTTCTTTTTGTTGTGCTTCAGTTCTCATACCTTGAATCACGCCAAAGTCAGTTTTAGTCAATTCTATTGCAGCCTTGACAACTCTTTGCATACGTTCATCAACGCCTTCTAATTTATCTAGTGATCTTTGTGATAATTTAAATGCCATTTTATGTTCTCCTATTAAAATTATCGTTCCAATTAAACGCTTCTTTAACAACAGCTGCAGATAATCCTTTATATATTTGATGTAATTTTTTATCTTTTGCATTGATTACTAATTCTGCTTCTGATTTATGTAACCCTTCAAGCAATTGTATAAACATAGTTTCACGTTTTGTTGTTGGTAATCTATCATTACCACCCTTAACATAATGGTATAATTTTCTTGCTTCTCTTGCAAGAACTGTATGTTCAGTTCCTTCTTCTGATTCATTAGGTTTATATGGAACATTACCTTCTGGAAGCATCCATACAATTTTAGGATCAAAAGAACCTTTTATTATTATTCTTAATGGTTGAGTATCATGTTCTTTGAGAACTGCAACCTTTTTATCTTTTGTTTTTGCATTGTTTACTTTCTTCAAAACTTCAGAAAGTAGTGGTGTATATGTTTTCATAGCCATACTAAAAATCTCCAATATCATTCATAAGATTTTTCAATCTTTTTTGTATAAAATAATTTAGTAGATTAGATCTTTCACCTTTTGGTGATTTACGATACTCAATCATTATTTCTCTTTTCACATCTTTTGGAATACATTCTAAATCAATTAAAGTTTTATTTCTTTGATAGTTTCTTAATTGTTCTGCATTACAAAAATCTTCTGGTTCTTGTTTGGACATAAGAATTGAATCTTTTCTTTTTTTACTGAAAGGTTTCTGTCTTAATCCATCAACAAAAGTATTATCTGGTGATAAGATATTCGGAATACTATCGCTTCTATCTCCTACTAATATATGTTCTTTTATATATAGGTAGGGATCAATACCATTGATAAACTTCTTGTTTACGGGGCTATACTGTGTAACAAAGTTATATTTTTGTAATTGTATAAAGTCTTTATCACTTGATAATATCAATACTTTCTCATATTCATTTGGTGTTTGGTTAATATGCATACAGATAGTCGCAATACAATCATCTGCTTCTGCACCATCAACTTCTATTACTTTATATGGAAAGATTTCTCTAATTTCGTCACGAATAGTATTTAATGTTTCAAATATTAAATTCCAATCTAGATTAGAGTTAGCTCTATCTTTTCTCCGATTACATTTATAATTTGGAAAATAATCCCTTCTCCAATATCTTTTGTTATCATAACATAATATCAGTTCTCCGAATTTTTCAAAGAATCTAGATCTATACATTCTTAAAGAGTTAAGAACCATGTGTCTAACAAGGTTCTCATCTACATCATTTTGTCTTTTAGAACCAATTTGCATCATAAGATTACTAATGGTTACTTGATTCATATCAACTAATATCATAATACATTCCTAGTGTAGTGTTTCTTTCTCTGCTCCTAGTTCAGTTGATTGATCTACTACCATAGCCATCAAACTTATAAACTCATCTTCAGACAACACTTCTTTATATATACGTGTTGCTGTTGCTTGCATTATCCCTGCAATTTGTAATAAACTAATATTCTTTTTTGTAACTAGTTCTTCAACTAGTTTTACAATATCTGCATGAGCTTCTTCAAACTCTACTCTTTTTATAGACTTTTCCATCTTACTCTCTTCTCTTGATATTCACCATAGAAATCATCACACCAATCACCATGTTTAAGATAGTATTCACAATGTCTAATATAACCTTCATGACTAGCAGCTCTTGCAATCGCACCTTTAATATTATCTCTTACAGCTTTTCTCTCAACTGTAAGTAACTCTTTCTGAGTCTTAATCCATTGACGCACTTTCTTTAAGGAAAAAGCGTAGTCATCTGGTTTAGATAAAACCTCTGGACATATATTCTTATATTGTGGTGGATTTTCTTTCAACCTTTTCTCCCTTGCAATTGCAAGTCTTTCGGTTGCGGCTAACCTTTGTTCAACTGACATTGGTTTTCTTTTTCTCTTAATTTTTTTCACAGTATTCATTATAACCTCTCTTATAATCTCTCTTCTAATTCTTTCTGCAATTTACGTTTATATCTGCGTATTGCAGCTGCCTTTTCTTTCCTACGTTTCTCACCCCTAGATTGAAAGTAAGTTTTTTCACGTAATTCTTGAATAATACCATCTTTGACAAGACGTTTTCTAAGAACACGCAATGCACCATTTACATCATTGTTACGAACAGATACCGACAAACCTTTAAGTTCATCTGACTTATATGATTTCTTTTTATATTTCATACTAGTATTTATAATAAATAATTAGGAGTTAAACCTTTCTCATATTCTTCATGTATCTCAATAATCTTGTATGCTTCAATACAAGCAGCTTCTAAAAGATCATGAGCACCATCCATTGTTTCAAACCCATACTCATCTGCAAAGTCTAATGAAGAAGAAGTTCTGAAGAACTCCCCAAAACCATAGTTTGCAAGACAATTTGCAAGTTCATTAACATTGTTTGAAGAACAAACAATCTCATGGTTACCATTTTCATAATGATGCAAATCTAATTTACCTTCGCTACAACTCAAATATGAAATCATTATTAATACCTTTCTCTCTGTTTACGAATCATATTAACATTTTTTGCATATGGAGTCAACCTCAAAAACAAAAAAAAGTGCCCCGAAAGACACTTTTTTCTAATAGTGGTAAAAATGAAACACTAAAATTTAGATAAAAACCTTGATAAATGTCCTACAAATGGTAATAATGCAAGTGCCATTAATAAATTTGCACCAGTATGAGCCATAGCGATTCGCAATGTATCTCCTTTTGGCCAACCATCTGATACAAAGAATCCTGCTAACCATATAGTTCCAGTTGTTCCTATGTTTGCACCTAGTACACACGCAACTGCAGCTGGTAGTGGTAATGCACCAGAAGCAACCAATGCAATAATCGCTGTAGTTGATAATGAAGATGATTGCCATGCAAGTGTCATAAGTATTCCACCAAAGAACATATAGATAGGGTTTCCTAAAAACCAAGTAAGATGTTCCATATTTCCCATTGATTTCATTCCACCAGAAAACATTTTAAGGCCAATATAAAATACTACAAGTCCTACTAAAGTTGTTATAACAGGATTTCCAAGTTCCATTTTTCCTACCTTTTTCCAAAGTTTTTCTTCAGGCGATTTCATTTTCTACCCTTTTCATTATTAATTAGGATTTGGTGCATCTATACCAGAAAGATACTTAGACATTCCTAATAGTTCACCTACAGTAAACTCTCCACCAAATGGATCTAGTTTACCATCATTTATTTGATTTGCAACTTTTACTGCAATCTTAGCAATATTATCAGGCATATTAGTCATTGGAGCCATTTCAACCATTCCAGTATCCATACCACCCCAAGTATCAGAAGATTCCCAAGTACCATCTAACGCAGCCTGTATTCTCTTAATATAATAAGGGCCCCATTGATCTATGATGGAAGTTAATTGTGTATTAGGTGCAAAGTGAATCATATCAGATGCTTGACCGAAACCCTTAATACCCATCTCTTCTGCAACTGATAGTGGTGCAGTTGAATCAGTATGTTGAGTTATAATATCAGCACCTTGATTGATTAGTACTCTGGCTGCATCACCTTCTTTAGCAGGATCATACCAAGTATTAACCCACACAACATCTATGTCAAAATCTGGATTAACAGAAGTAGCACCTAACCAAAATGCATTGATACCACGAATAACTTCTGGAATAGGGAATGATGCAATATATCCTGCTTTTCCTTCTTTACTCATATGTCCAGCGATAACACCTTGAACATATCTTCCTTCATAAAACTTAGAAGAATATACTGACATATTGTCAGCAGTTTTATATCCAGTTGCGTGTTCAAATTTTATGTTAGGGAATTTTTTAGCAACATTTAACATTTGTTCCATATAACCAAATGATGTTGCAAATATAATATCATGTCCTTGTAAAGCCATCTGAGTCATAACTCTTTCTGCATCAGGCCCTTCTGGTACAGATTCTACAAATGTGGTTGTTATATCGTCACCAAAATGTTTTTCGGCCATTAATCGACCTTGATCATGCATATAAGTCCAACCATGATCTCCAACTGGCCCAACATATATAAATCCAACTTTTAATTTATCTGCAAATGCAGATGATACACTTAATGATAATAATAGTACTGATAAGATTTTAAACAGTTTCATTTTCTACCTTTCTTTTTTTGGGGATTTTTGATGTATTTTCATAAAATATTCGGCATCAACTACTACTAGAGGAGTTTTACCATTCTTCTTCATAACAACTATAGGTTCATAGTTATTACTGTTCTCTGATGCTTGGGAATAAGCATCCCAAACATTCAACTTCTCCACATTCTTACATTCTATAGAATATGGAAATTTCTTTCTCGCATCACGAGCCATGATTAAATCTTCACCACCAGCTCCCATTGAACGAGATTCTATATCTTCTGGATGTACGTCAAGTTCTTCTATTAACTTATCACGTACCCATTGTTGTAATCTTCTACCTTTTGATTTTGCACTTTGTGTTTTCATACCTAGTCGCCATCATAGTATTCTTCATCATACATGAAATCTTCGTTGTTACTCACTGGTTCTCCACAAAAAGGACAATATGTAATTTTGTAATATTCTTCTTCCATGTCATATTGAATCGTATACTCTACATCACATGATTCACAAACTATTAACTTTTTCATTTAATAATACTCTTTAAATTTCACAGCCTCCTGCTGTGCAGGCTAATTCTTGAGAACTTGTTGTCGTATCTTGTTTCTCATATTCTCCTAGTAAACCCCAATCAACATTCTTAGGCATACTGTTTAGTATATCTTTATACTGATCTTCATCACAATCTTGATATGGTGCTTGTTTATATGTATGTTCACTAAATGGTAGGAAACTTACACCAGACATATAATCAAAGTGTTCATACACCCATGCACCAACTTCTAACCATTCGTGTTCTTTTACAGATATAGTTACAGATGGTTTATGTTCACACCAATGTTTCTGATAAGTTAACCATAATTCTAATTGTTGTATTGCAGACATATCAGTTCTGAATACTGCATTTTTATTTACCTTCATAGGAAAAGAAAATACTGATGTATGGCCTGGATTCATTACATCATCTTCTACAGGAAATCCAGAGTCTACCATCATTTGTGTAAGTGGATCTTTCTTGTCACCTCTTACTGTTCTAATATAATAAGGATTATGTCTTGCATGAATACCAGAAGCTGCATCAACCAACTGTGAAACTGTACCAGATGGTTTCACACAAGTAATTGCAGTTGCTTGATTAATACCTAACTTCTTAGACCATATTTTATTTGTTTCTATTGCAACTTCTCTAAGTTCATCTAATAAACCTTCAAGACTATTGTAAGAATTTGAAACTGGATTTCTTTTACCATTTGTTAAAGGACTATCCATGATACCTGTAAGTGATACACCAAGCAATCTTTCTTCTGAACAATTCTTTTTCCACATATTAGAAACATACTTGAAGTTAGTAAGTGTAGATTGAAATGTACCAAGTATGGTTGCAATCCTTACTTTCTCTTTCAAACATTCACTTGTATCAGTTGGTCTGATAACAGCTTCTGATAAGTTGCAGAATTGTCTATCTCTTAATATGATTTCAGAACATGGGTTTGTACCAAACTCATGACCATCAATAGTTCTTCTACCATTTTTCTCAGCCATTTTATTTGCAGATGCACGATTAAAGATACCTCTTTCACCAGACTTAGAATCATATAGTGATTTCCATTCGTCCATAAAGATACCAATATCTGGTTTCTCTGTATAACACGCAGAGTTATTTGCAAGTGCTCTTTGACTATGATGTTCCCACCATTGACCAGATTTTGCATGACGCATACGATCATCAGATAGATTAGATAATGAAATAAGAGCAGATCTTCTTACTCCACCCACAACCACAATCTCTGCAATCTTACATACAATATCATGACATTCTATAGAGGATAGTTTTCTTCCTTTTGCATTTGTAAATGTACTCTCAACAAATCTAAACAAACTATCTAGTGGTTCTGGGCCTGATGCACGACCACCAAATGTTTTAAGTGGTGATCCTGCTGGTCTAACCTTTGATACATCCCATTTTGGTATTTGACCAATATATAACATACCTATAAGTTCTTTGAGTGCTTTTGCCCAACCTAGTTTACTATCTGCAACTTGTATCATTGTATCAGAATGATAAAACTCCTCTGCAACAATAGGAAGTTTCGCAGTAAATTGTCTTTCCACAGAAAACCCAACACCAGTACCATTCATCAACACATAAAGTATTTCATCAAAAGCTGCAACTCTATCAACTGCAACATAAGAACAATTATATCCAGCGATATTTTCTCTTTTCAATGCTTCACCAGCGGTCATTAAACATCTCATAGAGGGCATCACTTTAATATCTAATACTGCTTCTTCCAACTCTTTTCTTGTTTTATCATCTAAATCATAGTCACACATTTCCTTCAAATGTTCAGTAAAAAAATCAAAATATCTTTCGATAGTTTCATTCCATGTTTCTCTGCGTCCTTCTTCTGGTAACCATCTAGAGTATCTAGATAGATGAATAAATTGTTGATATTGCGTTGGTAGTTGATTAGACATTTACTTTTCTCCACATTGAAAACTGCATCAAGGCCTTAGTACCTTGATAAGTATTATTATCAATTATTGTTTTTATTTCTTTTTTTGTTTTTCCAGATAAAATCATTTCATTAATATCTTTTTCTTTAATTGCAGAAGGCCATAGTACAATACGATAGTTGTTATCTATAAACTTTTTAATTTGTTTACACAGTTCTTTATTTCTAGGTTCGTTATCTGGAATAAGAATAGATTTTTCTTTATATTGAGAAACACGTAAATCACTTTGTGCAACTGCAATACAATTTTCAACGAATAGACTATCAAATGGGCCTTCAACAACATATATATCTTTCTTATCATCTATTCTATCTATTCCATAAATTTTAGGACTATTTTTATCTAAAATTACTGTTAGATACTTAGGCATCTCTTTTCCAAATGCTCTTCCTTGATACCCTATAATATCTCCATCTTTATTCCTAAAAGGAATTATTATTCTAGGGTGGTCACCATCTAAAGAAGGAAACTTATTTTCTATGTGTTTGTTAGAAAAACCAAAGAAGTTTGGACAGTAATATATATCATTCCAAAATTCTCTAGGTATCAATCTTTGTGATAAAAAGTCAACAGCTGGGTGACTTTTTTCAAGATTCTCAAAACTTTTTAAATCAAGTTTTGTTTTAAATTTTGGTTGTTTAAATTCAAATTGGTCTTGTGGTACTGACTTACCAGTGTAGTTCTGACCATACCCTTCTTTATACCTTTCCAGACGATATTCATTGAAAAGATTTACATCTATAAACTCGATCAGTTTAGGTAAAGTTGTTCCCATAGAGCAGTTATGACATTTATAGAACAATTCAGTTTTTGTTCTATAAACAAACCCTCTGGCCTTTTTTGTATTTTTTTGAGAATCACCACAATAAGGACAAGAGAAATTCCACAGATAATCACTTTTTTTTGTGAAGTTTCTAAGTCTTGGTGATATTAAGGATATGTATTTACTGTCAATGTAATTCATTATTTTTCATAATATATAATTCAAACCAATTTGTCAATAGATATTAAACATTTATCGTAATTACTTTCTGTATAATAAATCCTAAAACAATAGATCCACCGATAATTAACCATCTCCATTTTTCTAAGACACCGACACGATTAGACATATCTTGTCGCATCTTTTGAAATTCTTCCACGAGTCTACGTTCCATCTCACCCATTGCATGATGGGTTTCCTTTGCATTAGTGGTAATGCGAGAGTGCAATTCTTGTACACTATCTCTAAATTCTTTTTCTTGTTGTTCCAAATTTTCTTCCTGGCGTATAAGTTTTTCTTCATGCACAGCCATTATAGTATGTAAAGAAGAAGATACATCTGCAATCTTTTCTATTGCAGAATCAAGTCTGTGGTGTATTTGTTTCATGTCGTTTACTTCTCTTTTGAGAAGTGCAACCTCTGTTTCCACACTTTTACTACTTGACATTCTTATCTTTTCCTCTGTGCATTAAGTAATGATATTCATCACCTAACATCTCTAATGTATGCAATCTTCGTTCCAGTTCTTCAATTTTTCTCGCAATTTTTGGATTTACTTTTTTCCAAGCATCATCTGGTTGATCAAACCATGTCCAACCATAACGATCTCTGAAAAAATCTAATATCTTATCGAATTGTGAATAGACCCACAGACCTATTCTTGTATCTCTCATGTATGCAATAAACAATGCACCAAATATAGAACCACCAATACCTGTGTAAATCCACAACCTGTCGTTCACCATTCTCTCTATCATATCCCACATTATTTATTTTCCTTAGTGTAATCTATATAAAAATTCATACCATGATCTATTGTTCCATCAAATGGGTGTAACTTCTTCATTGCAGCCCATCTACCACGTACTTTATCTTTGAACCTTTGCCATAGTGTCATATTTCTTATCTTTCCATAATAATTAATGTATATAAGATTTCCATGATGTTTATATCCCATTAGAAATAATGGTACTCTTGTAACTATATCATTATTATTAACGACACGATAATGTAAAGTTCTAATATTTTTTATAAATCTTCTTGTTCCAACTCTAGGTGATCCAAATGTTGTTAGTTGGTCTACTTCACAATATTCTTCAAATCTAGATGTTGCAATTGTAGCCATAGCTGCACCTAAAGAGTGACCAGTTATGTAAAACTTTTTATTCTCATGTTTTTGTTGATGTTTATTAATCTCTTCCCATAACTTATCTATTTCACCTTTGAAACCAGCGTGTACTAATCCATGTGTCATAGAACCTCTAGGCCATGCTTTCAAATCTGCAAATATGTCAGATATTTCTTTTGGTTCTGTACCCCTAAAACACAAACAATATTCTTTATTATTCCATACTGCATGACATTGAGCACCATCAACATCAAAATATTTGTGTCCAGTATATCCTAGTTTTTGAAAATATGATTTAGAATTTTTACCATTATACGCCAGTTGTGACAACTGAGCCATAAGGTTAATTTTCTTCAGATTGTATGTCATCTTCTGTATTATCCTCTCTTGGTGTAACTGCCTTTTCATAATACAAAATGATTTGATTTTGTTCTTCTATAAATCTTTTTATCTCTTCAAAGTTAAGTGCAAGAGCCTCAAAACTACTAGCAGTCATTGCATATAACACAAACTCTCCTTGTGTATCTTTAATGCGACTCATAACATCTTCTAAGTTATTTTCTGTGACTACAACAATGTCAGCGTCTTTCATTTTAACTGGATTTGGACGATTGACAATTTGTATAGTAGGAGCAGGAATTTCTACTTTTTCAACTACTGTCGGTACTGTTACAATTTCTTTCTCACGAAAACTACTGCAAGCACTTATCATCAGTAACACAACTAATGTCACTAAAAAATACATCAACTTCTTCATTTATTTTTTCCTCACTTGCTTTTGGGTTTGCAAGGCTATTCTTTATTATATCTGTATTCGCAAGTAGTTTTGATATTTCTTTATTTGCGTCCTGTACTTTTTTAAGATTTGTATTTAATTCGGTATTTAATTCTTGTTGTTTTTTTACTTCTGCTTTGAAATCTTCTATCTCTTGTTGTACAGTTTTACGATATTCTTCAAATTGTGTTGTTACTTGTTTATTTACTGTTTTAAGTGTTGCATTATTTGTTCTCAAAACAGAAATAGTTTCTTGGGTTGTATCATAATAATACTTGGCCCCATATGCTACAGAGCCAAGTATCAACATTATAATTATGGTAATATATACACGCACCATAATTAACCTTTATTCAGATTTCCAAATAGTCCATAAACCCCACGCAATCGCAACTCCAGCTGCAATCTTAGCGAGTGGTGTCATGAATAGAACTAGTAGACCCATTGCAATACAAATTCCACCATCCCACGTAGTTCTTTCTGATATTCTATTCTTAATCCAAGTAATCATAATGTTCTCCTTATATTATCGCTTTTGCCAAATTTCATATAGAATCCACACAGCGATTAAACCAATAATACCTTGTGAACCTAGTCCAGACATAATATTACTTATATTGGTAATCACAGACATTTCGGAAGGCATGAATGGCATAGCACCCAAACCCAACACTTCTAAAATAATCGCAAGAGCAGCAAGTGAAACACCTACATTAGCTAATCCACCAGCCCACTCTTTTATTTTATTTAATATTTCCATATTACTTTCTCCTTTAGAATGATAGTTTAGGATTTGGAGTACCAAAGTTCTTTTTTCTCATAACAGTTTTTGCTACCAAATCCAGTTCTTTTCCATCCCACTTTAATACAAACGGAACATTTATATCTGTTTGCATATCGTTGAGCACAGCTTCGGCATCAGGCCCAAGTTGTGCTATTTTCTTGCCGTGTTTTTTGTATGATTGTTTAAACATACGTATCAACTCTGCAACTGTAATTTGTGTTTTGTTGCGAACATCATTAACACGATCCAGAAAATGTCGTGTAAACTCAACATCAATACCGACAGATTTATACAATCTATCTGCATATTTCTCTACTGAGTCTAAATCTTTTTTGGATAATTTTGCGTCAGATGTAGACGCATTTAAATCTGCGATAGGTTTATAGTTACCAAGCGCATAGGAGTAAGATACCTCTTTAAGAAAATCTTTGAATGTTTTCATTACTTTACTTTAGAGAGTGCAAAATCAGCTATTTTCATAAACTGACCCTTACTTCCATTTACCATCCGTTTCATTTTTTCTTGATTAGATTTATTAATCAAGTCAAAAACTTTTGTAATTGCAGATGCAGTAAACATATCAACTTTCAAAGAACCATCTTTAAACTTTATTGTTTTGTGTTGTTTATTCTTTACAATATTTTTAAGAACATCTATATTATCTTCTACAAGTAAATATTCATTCTCAAAATTTACAGTATTTTCTTGCACTTTCTTTGCAAGTTTTGATTCTCTTTTAGATCTTAAATTTTCTATTCTTTTTAAAAAGTTTCTTGCTTCTTTAGTTCTACCATCATATGGTTTCTTTTTTCTTTTAACCACTACTGTAGAAGAATCATCTCCAGCTCCAGGCACATTAGCAGTTGATGTTGTTGGCACATCTTCTGATTGTAATCCTAGTTTTGGATCATCATAGAACTTTTTCATTAAATCGTCAAAACTTATACTCATAATAGATCCCCTAATTGTAATTCTTTTATATCTTCTGCACTTACAAATATTTTTTGTTTCGTCTTTTTATGTATGACAGGAAAAACATCAACACCTAGTATTGTATCAGAGGGTGAAAGATCTTCAAAGGCTTCAACTTCATCACCTTCTAATGCATCTATTTCATCTTCCTCATCATCTCCTGTTACGATAACATCTTGTGTAAGTAAATAAATTCCTTTTGATAGTTTACCATTATCTAATGTTACTTCTTCTGAAATATCATCATCTAAATCAATATTGTTTTCTTTAAGATACTTCATAAACTCTTTTTCAAACATCTCTGGATCTTCTATGTGTTCTTTAAAAGTATCTTTCAACAAGAATAAAGCAGCTGCATATGTACCTAACTTTGTTCTTAAACCTGGCACCTTTTGAAATATTTTCTTGATGTTAAAAACAAGTTTGTGTAAAACTGTATATGCATTTTGTTCTACAGCTTTATACAATCTTTTCTTTGTTCTAACTCCTTTTTCATCAATGATACCCAACTTAAAAGCATCTGTTTTTTCAAAAGGTGTAACCAATAGTTTAATAAATCTATAAGTTACAAATAAATCAATCGCTCTTCCCATTATAGTTTCTCTAACACTTTCTTTACCTTTAGATCTTCTTCTATTTCTTTAAGTTCATCATCAGAAATCATATTTAAAAATCTCATAAATGCTTTAAGAACACTCCAAAATTCTTTTTCAATCTTAAATAATAATAAAGTAGACCCAGCGTCTGCACCAAAGACATTATATATGACAGTTATGTGGTTTAATATAAGTCTTTCTTTTAAATCACCAGTTTCATCATACTTTCTCAATAATCGCTTAATGTACTTGAATCGTTTCATGTCATCATGAAACTCATATTCACCTTCACATTGTGGATTATCATAATGTCTGATTGCAAACATTATGATGTTTTCATTCGTTAATTTTTCATACATAATATAATTATATTAAACTATTTTAGCCTTTATAAAATGAGTCCCTGCTTTAGTTTTTTCATGTTCAATCTGTAATGATAATCCACCTTCGACATTATGTGAAATACTATCACTGCCTGGACTTATATCATCACCATTTTCTTCTTTACCAGATCTAGCATACTGTGATAATGGTAAAGATATTTTACCACCACCTTCTGATAGGTCAACATCACCAAAATTAATACCTAATCTTGAAAGTCTTTCTCTTAACTTATTTATGGCGTGTTCTGCAACTAAATGTTCCATACTACCCATCACACCTAGAAATGCATTGATTCTTTCAATGACTTCTGGATTAGATAGGTTACTCATACCATAAGAGAAATCACTATCTGCACTTGCTTGACCTTCAGTAGTCTTAGCTCCTTCAGAAACGTATTGATTAAATCTTTTCATTTTAATCTTCCTCTTCATTATGTTCGTGTGGTTTATCACCACCCTTATGTGAATGTTCCACACCATCATCATGAGTATGTAACATTGGATCTTTTTTCTTATGAAGTTTTACAATATTAGGATTTTCCTGTAATATTTCCTGTAAAACTTCAGAACTTTCAGATATGGGTTTACCATTTGCACCATATCTGATAGGATCTATAGGAGATTTTTTCATAGTTTTAATCTCCCTTAGCTAATGGTTGCATTAAAATTTGAAAGTACATACCACTTATCTACTATCCATATTAGAACTACAGCTTCACCTATTGCGTTTAATACAATTTGGTTAGTTCCAGTAGCAGTTGATCCCCAATTAGTTACAGTTAGTGTATATGCTGAACTTGATGAAGGTGCGTTTTTCATTGCAACTATTTTAATTTGACCATTTGTTCCTGTACCCAATGTACCAGTTGCAGCTGTACTACTACTTGCACCACTTAAATCAACTAATGTTATTGATGATGCACCAGCACCAACTGTCGGATTACCTGTTGCAGTAAGTGTTTGTGCAGTTCCACCCAATCCAAGATATGTTGGAATATTGTTAAAAACATTTGCAATACTAACTTTTTTATTTACTGGATTACCAGCAGGATCATCTATAACGTGTAGTAAATCTACATCTGCTATAGCTGCACCTAAATCTGTTAACGCTGTTATTTTTTTATCAGCCATTTTTATCTCCTATATTTTAAACCCTCAACTAAGAGCAGTAGTTACTGCTCTATCGTCTTGCGAGGGGATGCTACTGACGTTATTCGCCCCACTTAATTGTTCAATAAACGAGTCACATTGTTGTATTGCACCATTGAGTGCATTATGTTGAGCCGTCAACTGAAACTTCATTTTTTCTGTTTGTTCCAACTGTTTCTGAACTTGTTTCATATCAGTTTGTAACATTTCTTTTCTTTTTTCAATATCATCAACACTTAAAGTGTTACCATTCTTTTTCATAATTATCCTTACTATTTATTATGCAACTGCTATAGTCTTAGTTGCACCACTACCGCCTGCACCGATAACATCACCAGCAGCGAATACTTTATCAGAATTAGTGTTTGTGCCTGCATCTTTAGTTTTATTTCCACCACCAAGAGTCTGAGCACCAATTGAAAGATTGGTTGCCGCATTAGGAACTGTAAATGTGAACTCCACACGATTTGTACCTGTCTGTGCAGCTGCAGTAGCTGTTGGATTTGATTGTCCAGATGCTGTAACAACTAGAGTTGCACCACTAGTAACATCAACAAGTTCGTTATACACAACAATAACTTTACCAGTAGCAGCTCGTGCTAATGTTTTCGTGTCAAAGTGAACAGAAGTAATTGTTGCAGCTGCCAGAGCAGTAGGAAGTCCTTTCATTGCACAAAGAATTTCATCATAATGCGTTGATTTATCAGCTTTTGTATAATGACGCATAACCCATCCTTGCGCTGTTGCAAAGACATTTTGTTTATCTGCTGTTTTATTTCCATCAGTAGTCCACTTTGGTTTGGACTCATCAGTACTTGAATTTCCCCATAGGGCCATATCATTTCTCCTTCTCTAAGAATTTACTCTTCTATTTATCTATTTCTCAATCTTGTCTTTTGGGGCCGTTTCAACCTTAGACATTGGTTTACCTGTCATGGTTTTTTTACCATTCTTAGGTTCTTCATCATCTTCATCATCCATTTCTTCTTCACTTTTTACATTTGCAGACTTTTCCCACATTTTTGTAATCTCATTTGCAGCTCTTTGAATTAGTGTTTCACTTTGTTCTTTAACTGCTTTTGATATTGCTTTACGTCTTTTATGTAAAAACTTATCAGATGAATCTACATCACCATCATTGTCAATATCTTTATCCTTACGATCTTTAAATTTCTTTTTAACAGCGTCTGGATTTACTGCATCAAGTTTATCTTCATCTGTAAGTTTCTTTTCTTGAGTCATTACTTTTGGTTTAAACTTTTGCATAACTTCTTTGTGATACTTGGTCATATCTTTGTTACCAGCATCTACCATAAGTTCTCCATTACTAATGTTATCATCATTCACATCAAAAGTCATTAGTTGGATTCCTTCAAAGTATGACTTAGCAGATTTTGCATCTTTAGAATTTTTAAATTTATATTCTACATACTCAATTTTTTCTACAATTGTTTCGGGCTGTACAGGCGACATTGCCTCAAGCACAGCCTGTTCCAAACTATCCTTTTTAGTTTCAAAGTACTTGGACATTTATTTCTCCTGTGTATTTAATTTATTAATAGTTTCAGTTGCTTTTGCAATCTGTAGTTGTAATTGTGCGATACGTGTTTTCTTTTTATCATCACGCATCTGATCTACTTGTTTCGCAGTGTCTGGTTTATCTGGTTCTTCTTCCTCTGCGACTCTCTTTGCAGTTGCAGTTGCAATCGCCATCTTCTTATCCATAGGCATATCTGGATCATCTTTTTCTATAGCCTTTGCGATCTCTTCTCTTTTCTTCATCTCTGCATCTGTAAGTTTCTTTTCCTCTAGACTAGAGTCTAGTTCTTCTTTCATCTTACCTTTTTGAACATCAACACTAGGTTCAATACCTTTGTCATTTAGATGTTTCATAAACTTAACAAGGTTTGCACCTGTACCACCAAGTCTAACTTTACCTTTAGTTTGTAAGTCTTTCATAGCTTGTGGTGCATTGTATATTGTAAGACCTAATCTTTTGGACATTTGAAGAACTGCGTTGTAAAGACCTTTTGGATTTTTAGAATAATCCAAATCTATAATCATTGCATCTTCAGTAAGTGACTCTTTAACAACACTTCTAATATCGTCATCATCAATCTTGAATTGTTTGATTGCCTTTTCTTCTGCATCATCTTCGTCTTTTGCATTTATTGTTTTTGAATACAATTTATTATTCTTTGAATAATTTACTTGAAACTTTGCTTCATCAAGTTCAATTTCTTCTTTATACATATTTAATTCAAATGGTTTTGATCCACCTTTGTTATATACTTGAATTTGTAAAGTTCCACCCTTACCCTTTAACCTATACTTATTAGTTTTACCATCAGAAGGTTTTTTCGGGCCAGTTGCAACCTTATCATCAATTTCTTTTGGATCAACTGTAATACCCATTTTACTTTTTGCATAGTCTACAGCGTGTTTCATTGCATCTGAAAAAGACTTATGATACAAGTCGTATTTCTCATCAAGTTCAACTTCTTCTCTCATGTCATCAAAGTAAGGATCTAATTCAAACCCTTGTTTCTCATATTTTTTAATATCTTTTGCTTTGACTGTTACAGTCGTTGATGTTGAACTACCTGTGGATTTTTTCAACTGAACAAGACCTTTTTTCTTATCAGCATCTTTGAAGAACTTGACCATTTTATCCTGACCCCAAAATGCACCCTCATCAAGTTTATCTTCTTCATTCATTAGTTTATCGTGATTGTCAATCGCATATTTATTAGCATCTTCTTCATTATCAAACTCTTTTGCAACACTACCATCTGCATTATATACACAATACTTGTCACCTTTTTTCTTAACATGATCAGTTGGATTCATTTCATCAAGTTCAACTTTTTCTGCCATATCGTAGTACTTACGAATAATTGCATCTCTTTCTTTTTGATCTTTATGTTCAATAGATCCAGCTCTATTATGTCTTTTATTAATGTCTTGAACTGTCTTAATTTCTTTAGGAGTACCAAAAGATTGTGCAAGTTTGAGTGCAACCATTCCATGTTCATTGCCATCTTCTAACTTATCAATTTCTCGTTTGGTTACTTTCTTTTTCTCTTGAAGTTCATTTGTAGTTTCTGTCCACTCTAAAACTTCTTTATATGAGTCTGTTATTGTTTTTCCATATTTTCCCATTTTATTTTCCTTTAATTTTAGAATGGATGAAATCTTGTTGCAATCACATCATTATAAGTAGTGATAACATGACCAGATGTACTTGCATCATCAACTTTATTACTGTCATTACAAGTTAATAAAACTGTGTTTGTTATAGCAGTTAATGGTGAAGTTGGTACACTAAAAGCACTTGTATAGACACCAGTTCCCTTAACAATTCTGAAATTAGACATATTAAAATGTGCTACACCACCGACACCACCAAGACCACCAATTTTTATACCATCACCTGTATAATTAGTGTTATCAGTTGCAGAATGCTTTTCAACACCATCAATATAGATCTTTAAAGTGTTAGAAATTCTAACAAAGGCAAAATGAAACCAAGTATTAATCGCTGGATTAACAGTAGTAGTTAAGTTATGTTCGTTGCCAATACCATAAAACCCTAAATTTCCACTATCACCATACCCTCTTAAAAATCCTAATGAATTTCCACTATTCCAATTCCAACTGTCAGCAGCAGTAGTACTTAAAGCCCAAAATCCTCGATTATGTTGTTGATCATAAGGATATACCCAACCCTCAATAGTAAAATCACCAGTACCCATACTAAATTGGGCACTATCTGGAGCATCAGCATAATGCCCCGAATGATTACCGCCAAGTGTCTGAGTAGCACAAAACAATGTAGATCCACCACCACCATCACTAAATGGAGTTGCAAAGCTGTGTGATGTATCTCCTTTAAAAGATAATGAATTATTTTGTGTGCTTATATCTTTTGAAGGGTATGTTACACCAGTTGTTTTAGTAGCATTTCCAGCACCAGATGCAGATAATCTAAAACCACTATCACTATTATCTTTCCAATAATATGGGCCACCACCAGTTATAATATTATGACCACTATGTTTTGTTATAGTAACATTATTTGTACTACCATCATCTAATGTTGTTCCACTATTTTCTTGGAATAACAATAAAGATGTTCCACTTATTGCAGTTAAATTACCAGTTGGTAATGTAAAACCAGCACTTGTGTACACAGCTGTACCCTTTACCACTCGTAAATTACTAACTGATCCAGAAGTGGTATGTGATGCATGATTAAATTTTGTAACTTCTGTTCCACTTAATGATCCAGAAACAGTAGCAGATATAGTTTCTACGCCATCTCTATACATCTTAAACGCACTACCATTTCTTACTATAGCATAATGATGCCATATACCTATAGTAGCATCTGATGATTCATAAGCACTTCCAATATGAGTCTGATTTATAAATACTCCCCATTTAGTTGTACTAGTATTAGCTTGAAGTAAAAAATGACGAGCCCCCACATGATAATATTGATCTATGAGAGTTTGATACCCACTATTATCTTTCCATTTGTACCAAAATTCTACAGTAAAATCATTAGATCCAAAATCAAAACCAGCATGACTTGCAGTAGTAGTTTCACCACTACCAGTAAATTCTAAACCACCAGCAACACCACTACTCTGTGCAGTTAACATTTTAGTGTGAGAAGATGTTATAGATGTATTGATATTTGTATTTGATGGATAAGTTCCACCAGTTTTTGTTAATGGGCCTGAAGGTGGAGTAAAACTATCAGAATAAACACAAGTTCCTACGACCCATCTTATATCTGAAAGAGCTCCATTCATACCAGAATTTACAGCCCAAGAAGCACTAGAAACTACTGGATAACAATTTATTCCTATTCTTGCAGCTTCAGATGCTCCTGTCCAACCACTATTATTAGTTATTTGTGAACCACCAGCTCCACCACCAGCACCAAGTGTTTGTTTTACGCCATCAATATACATATTCCAAACATTGCTCGAATTTCTAGTTACAGCAACATGATACCAAGTATTAAGAGAAGTGCCTGTATTTCCATTACCATACAATCTAGTAGAACCACCTTTACCAAGATAAAGTTGCATATGAGGTTGATTGTGACTACTATAACTACTATAATAAGTCATATGAACTTGATAATCGTGTAATGACCAAAGATATACAGAATTAGCTGGAGTGGCTCTCATATAATACCACATTTCAAGTGTCATTGGTGTATCAGCAGGAAGATTATAAGCACCACTTGAAGAATCTGGAGTTTTTAATCTTGATGTAACTGCATCAAAACTATATGCACCATCTGTAACAGCAACTGATTCTTTTTCAGTTCCTACTAATAACATAGTATTTGATATAGCACTTATTGGTTCAGTTGGTACTGTAATAAATGGACTATTTGCAGCTGCAGCTGCACTGCTTCCTAGTGTTAAAGTTTCATTTTT
>TARA_R100000742_G_C4279678_1_pt1 | contig 20063 bp, 19 predicted proteins | sample TARA_R100000742 | Tara Oceans TARA_R100000742 (sample SAMEA2623309) | marine metagenome | biome: marine biome (ENVO:00000447); feature: deep chlorophyll maximum layer (ENVO:xxxxxxxx); material: "saline water (ENVO:00002010), including plankton (ENVO:xxxxxxxx)" | depth 40 m | reverse complement strand
CCTGTGGTTTCTATTAAGTCGGGTGCGGGTGGAGGAGTTAAAGATGTCAAAGCTAATTTAGAATATCTTGAATCCTTTGATACTGTTGTTATTAACTTTGATAACGACAAGCCAGGGAAAGAGTCAGCTCTAGAAGTAGCTAAACTTTTAACTCCCGGTAAAGCTAAGATAATGTCAATGCCTGTAGACTTTAAGGATGCTAACGATATGTTACGTCAAGGCAGACATCAGGCATATGTTAGTTGTTTCTGGGACTCTAAAATCTATACACCTTCTGGGGTCTTGAGCCTCTCCGATCAGTTCACGGCTTATCAAGAGCTACGGAACAACAAGAAAGAAGCCATCCCCTACCCTTGGTTTGGAATAAACCAAAAGCTAGAAGGGATTAGGCAAGGAGAGCTAGTTGTTCTGACAGGCGGCACAGGCTTAGGTAAGTCAGCGGTCACTAGAGAGCTTGAACACTGGCTAATAAATCAAACCGAAGATAATGTAGGTGTTATAGCTCTTGAAGAAAGCTGGTCACGTACAGCCGAAGGCATCATGGCTATAGAAGCTAACGCCAAGCTACATCTTGATAGTGTTAAATCTAGATACAGAGATGAAGAACTTGATAATTACTTTCAGAAAGTATTTATGGGTACAAACGAGGGGCGTGTTTATTTACATGCTCATCATGGGGTTAGTACTGTTGACGACATCTTTAGTAAACTACGCTATATGATTATAGGTCTTGACTGTAAGTGGATAGTAGTGGATCACTTACACATGTTAGTTTTATCTACCTTAGAGTCTGATGAACGTAAAGCTATCGACGGAATCATGCATAGATTTAGAACTCTTGTTGAAGAGACACAATGCGGCATGATCCTTGTGTCACATCTAAGAAGAGTTGATGGTAATCGTGGGCATGAGAACGGAATCGAAACAGGGCTATCACATCTTAGAGGTTCTCAATCTATTTCTCAGATTGCGGATTGTGTTATTTCTTTAGAGCGCAACCAACAATCAGAAGATGAAATAGAAGCTTCCACTACTAGGGTACGAGTGTTAAAGTCTCGGTACACTGGTGATGTTGGCGTAGCCACTTACTTAATATACGATAATGATACAGGGCGGCTGCGAGAAACACACCAGCCAGACCAAGATGAGTTTACTGGAGATGAGCTATGACCGGCTTCAATTTAGTATTCGACGTAGAGGCTGATGGACTTACGCCAACTAAAATACATTGTATAGTAGCTTTAGATACAGCTACCAACGATGTGTTTACCTTTGATAATACTCAGCTAGACGAAGGTTACGAGATGCTTCAGTCTGCAACTAAGCTAATTGGTCATAACATTCTTAACTACGACATTCCTGTTGTTGAGCGCATTGCAAACATAGATCTTTCTGATAAGAAGGTTGTTGATACACTGGTTCTATCCCGTTTATTTAAACCTACCCGTGAAGGCAATCATGGCCTGGAGGGTTGGGGTTATAGACTAGGATATAAGAAAGGTGACTTTGGCGATCAGGAAGACGCTTGGGAATACTACTCTCCTGAGATGTTGGAGTATTGTAAGCGTGATGTACTGCTTAACTATAAAGTTTATAATGCTTTGAAGATTGAAAGCAAAGGGTTTACTCCTGAGTCAGTTAGGATTGAACATCAAACAGCTAAGATCGTAGATCAACAAAGAACAAATGGTTTTGTTTTAGATCTTCCAAAAGTTATGAGTCTTGCTGGGATGTTTGAAACTAAACTATTTGAGCTGGAAGAGGAAGTACAAAAAGAGTTTCATGCGACTGTAGAAAAACAAATTCTTACGCATAGTTATACAGCCGCTGGCAAAGTAGCCAAAATTGCAAAGGATCAACACGGCAAAGGAGTACGTTTAACAGACGAAGAGTATAAACACTTTACGATGTACCAAAATCCTAAGCCGCTAATCCGTGAAACTACAACTGAATTTAATTTAGGATCACGAAAACAGATAGGTGAATATTTAATCCGCTTTGGCTGGAAGCCTAAGAAATTTACACCTACCGGACAACCAATGGTAAATGAAACCATACTTAAAAAAGTTCAAGGTATTCCGCAAGCCGCTTTGATTGCTAATTATTTAATGATTCAAAAACGTTTGGGTCAAGTTAAGAGTTGGATTGAAGAATTTAATGAAAGCACAGGCAGAGTACATGGATATGTAAACCATAATGGTGCAGTAACAGGACGCATGACACACTCTCATCCTAACATGGCTCAGATACCAAGTAGCAGTTCCCCATATGGTAAAGAGTGTCGTTCTTGTTGGATAGTTCCTGAAGACTATAAGCTAGTGGGTATTGATGCTTCAGGTTTAGAACTTAGAATGCTTGCACATTATTTAAATGATGAGGACTATACTAATGAAATCCTTAACGGAGACATTCACACCACTAATCAAAAACTTGCAGGACTTCAATCAAGAGATCAGGCGAAAACATTTATCTATGCGCTTCTGTACGGAGCCGGAGATGCTAAGCTTGGGACAGTGGCTGGAAGAGGCAGAGAAGCTGGCAAAAGACTTAGACAATCATTCTTTGATAATCTCCCATCATTTAAAACTCTTACAGGGAGGGTACAAAGAGAAGCGAGAGGAGGCTTTATTAAAGGGTTAGACGGTAGGAAGCTAACGGTTCGTTCTGAACATGCCGCGCTTAATACTTTGTTACAAGGCGCAGGGGCTATTGTAATGAAACAATCTTTAATACTACTAAATAATAAACTAAAAGGTTTAGACGCAAAGTTTGTAGCTAACGTCCATGATGAGTGGCAAATAGAATGCCATGAATCTATAGCAGATCAGGTTGGTCAGCTTGGCGTTGATGCCATTATTGAAGCTGGTAAAGTATTTAACCTTAATTGTCCACTTAACGGAGACTATAATGTCGGGGAGAACTGGAGTGAAACTCACTAGAATAACTAATGCAAATAGATTTAAAGTTCAGCCTGTAATAAAACCATGTCGAAGGTTAGAAAATAAAACACGCATGACGATCCAAGGTAAACGTTATCGAGTTGGAAACCCCAACCATCCTCATTATAAACTATATAAAAGAGAAGGCTTCCATGCTGTGTTTAAAAAAATGGGGCTGATAGATATAAAAGATATTCAAAAAGAAGTTGAGGCTTTATACGATCAGTACATAAGTGGACATCTATATGTACTATCTAATCCAGCTTGGAAGGGGTGGCACAAAGTAGGAATGGCTGTTGATGCACACGATAGATGCGCGGCTTATCAAACCTCTTCTCCTTTTAGAGATTATAAAATAGAATACTCTAAAGCTTTTGAAGATCGTAGAACCGCAGAAAAAGAAGCACACGTTTTGTTAGAAAACACTGCAAAAGAGAGGCGCGGCGAATGGTTTAAGATCTCAGTGCTTAAAATTAAAGAACAACTAGAAACTATTAAAGGCGAACTACATGATCCTATCAACATTAGTATCTGATATTTATGAAAAGCTAGAGCTTCTTTCAGAAGGTCAACCGCTTCCAATTTCTGAAGAAGAAATAGATCATACCGTTGAGGCTATTCGAGCTTGCTTGATTAGTTGGGCAAAACCACCAGAAAAACCCCCTGGTTTTACTGTTCGTATGTCTAATGTAGGTAAGCCTGACCGACAATTGTGGTACGAAAAAAACGATAAAGATATTAACGGAGCAATAGATGGCCCGACCCAGATTAAGTTTTTATACGGACATCTTCTGGAAGAAATTGTACTTATGTTAGTTCGCATGTCAGGCCACAAAGTAACTGACGAACAAAAAGAAATTGTTGTTAATGGTATTACCGGACACATGGATTGTAAAATAGATGGCGAAGTAGTAGATATAAAGACTGCTTCACGTTTTGCGTTTAACAAATTTAAAGAAGGGAAGTTACTAGAAGACGATCCGTTTGGGTACTTAGGTCAGCTTGCTGGATATGAAGCAGCAGAAGGCACAGAGAATGGCGGCTTTTTAGTTATTAATAAAGAAAGCGGTGAACTCTGTATGTATATTCCTGATGATTTGGATAAGCCTAACATTCAAAATAAAATAACTAAGCTTTTAAAATCTTTGAAATCAGAAACCAAACCTGATTTTTGTTATCCTCAAGTGCCGGATGGCAAGAAAGGTAACATGAAACTATCTAAGGGATGTGCTTGGTGTAAGTATAAGCACGACTGTTATAAAGATTGTAATGATGGTGTCGGACTTAGAACTTTTAAATACTCTAACGGCCTAACCTTCCTTACTGAAGTAGTATCTGAACCAAAAGTTGAGGAATTATTGTGAGAGGAATAAGAGCTAAAGCAATTCGAAACCATTCTAAAACTTTATTGGTTAGCTGGCTTCATACCTTGTTAGATAAAGAAGAAGCTGATAAGATTAACATCCATAATTATATGGATCATATGCCAAAACAAACGCATCTGTTTATTGAGGGTCAACTAAGGCTTAGTGCCTTCCATCCTAAGTGGGTCGTTAGAAAAATTAAACGGCTTTTAAAAGAAGATCCTGATTTAAATTTAAAAGATATAGACTTGGAGTTAATTAAATGGATAGCGAATCGCTCTCAGGGCTAAGCATAGAAAACATGATCATTGCAGTTGGTAGTTTTTTGCATAACTCTGATCTAACTATATGTGATATTGAAACTTCCTTCTTACAAGATCTTAGGCTACTTGTAGACGCAGAACTTGAACGAAGACAGGCAGTACTACATTGAAAATTATTAAAAGGGGCTATCGGAAAAACCGGGTTCCGCGCCCTAAAGAAAAAGATGTAGTGCAAGGCTATGACTCTAACTGGGAATACGAACTACATAATGGTATCTTAGATGGCTGGACTTTCCATACGGATAAAGTGTCTTACGTGGTAGAACATAGTTATGAGCCTGACTTTATTAAAGAAATAGACGGCAAGAAGATTTTACTAGAAGCTAAAGGACGTTTCTGGGATTATGCTGAGTTCAGTAAGTATATATGGATAGCTAAAGTTCTTCCTGATGATACGGAACTAGTGTTTCTTTTTGCCAATCCTAGTGCGCCAATGCCACAAGCAAAGCGTAGAAAAGATGGGACTAAAAGAAGCCACGGGGAGTGGGCTAGTGCAAATAACTTTCGCTGGTTTAGCGAAGAAAGCATACCCGACTCTTGGATTAACGTAGAAAAGAGAGAAACTTTTGACTGATTTTAATCGAAAAGATGAACGGCGTGATCGTTTTGAAAGGAAAAAGAAATTTAAAAAAGTTACTTCTTCCTCTAAATTAAAACAAACTAAACAGAAAGCGTATAAACGCGAGGCATTAAATGAAAAACCGTATAAATGATATAACACCAGAAGAGTGGGACTATTCTTATGCAACCCAAAGTAACTATCAATTGTCACTTCCAGGGTTAGACAACCAAACTAAAATTCTACCAAGCGATTCGCAGGAGCGTAAAGCAATACCAGTTTATACAGGCTTTATAAAATATTTTCCACGGGCAATCGCCGCAGTAGCTAAAGTTAGCTTACAAGGTGGCCTTCAACATGGACAAACAGAAGATACGTTACATTGGAATCGTGCTTTATCGGGTGATGAACTAGATGCAATGATGCGACATGTCATTGATCAAGATTGGGCGCAGGTCGCGTGGAGAGCTATGGCAAACTTAGAAAAACAACTTGAAAAGGAAAACATTTAAATGGATCAGTACCAGCAATTTATACACAAAAGTCGTTATGCTCGTTGGCTTCCAGCAGAGGGGCGGCGAGAAACATGGGAAGAAACAGTACAGAGATATGTAGATTTTTGGGTTAACCGTAAACAAATAGATGATAAAACCGCTAAACTTTTGTATAAACATATACATAACCTAGACGTTATGCCTTCTATGCGTTGTATGATGACCGCAGGAGAAGCCTTAGATAAAGACAACGTAGCTGGTTTTAACTGTAGTTATCTTCACATTGATTCGCCCCGTAGTTTTGATGAGCTAATGTATGTATTAATGTGCGGGACAGGTGTTGGGTTTAGCGTCGAAAGAGTCTTTGTTAATAAGCTGCCTGAAATAGCTGAATCTTTTCACCACACCGACAGTACTATTGTTGTTAGTGATAGTAAAATAGGATGGGCTTCTGCATTCCGAGAGCTGATTGCTATGTTATATGCTGGTAAAGTCCCAAACTGGGACATATCTAAAGTTAGACCGGCTGGCTCAAGACTAAAAATATTTGGCGGTAGAGCTTCTGGCCCTGAACCCCTGGTAGATTTATTTAACTTTTGTGTCGGTGTTTTTCAGAAAGCGGCTGGACGTAAACTAACTTCTTTAGAATGCCATGACATTTGTTGTAAGATTGCTGACATTGTAGTAGTAGGCGGTGTTCGGCGTTCTGCATTAATTAGTCTTTCTAATTTGTCTGATCCTCGAATGGCTAAAGCTAAGAATGGCAACTGGTTTGATACAGAAGGTCAGCGAAGGTTGGCTAACAATAGTGTAGCCTATACAGAGAAGCCTGACTTTGAAGCCTTCTTAACTGAAATGAATAATATGTATGAGTCAAAGGCCGGGGAACGAGGCATCTTTAGTCGCGTAGCTGCTAAAAATATTGCGAGTAGAAATAATAGGCGTGACCCAAACCATGAGTTTGGAACAAACCCTTGTTCTGAAATCATCCTACGTTCTAACCAGTTCTGTAACCTGTCAGAAATTGTTGTTAGGCATGATGATGACTTAACTAGTTTAAATCGCAAGGCAGAAGTTGCAGCTATTATTGGTACGTTGCAAGCAACACTTACAGACTTTCGATATTTACGAAATGTTTGGAAACGTAACACTGAGGAAGAGGCTTTGCTTGGTGTAAGTATGACAGGTATTATGGATCATAAAGTTCTTAGTGGTTCAGAACCTAAAGAACTAGAAAAATGGTTAGGGAGTATAAAAAATGTGGCTATCAAAACAAATAAAACGTGGGCTTTTAAGCTTGGAATTAATCAGTCTGCTGCTATTACATGTGTTAAACCAAGTGGTACTGTTTCTCAGCTTGTTGATTCTGCTTCTGGGATTCATCCCCGTTTTTCTAAACATTACATTCGCAGAATTCGTTCAGACAAGAAAGACCCGCTTGCAAACTTTATGTCCGAAGCTGGGTTTCCTGTTGAACAAGATATAATGAGTGATGCTTCACTGGTCTTTAGTTTTCCGATAAAAGCTCCAAAGAATGCAGTTACTGTTTCAGATGTAGGAGCTATGCAACAACTAGAACTTTGGAAGACTTATCAAAATTACTGGTGTGAACATAAACCAAGCATTACGGTTTACTATACAGATGATGAGTTTTTACAAGTAGCTCAATGGATCTGGGACAACTTTGATTTATGTAGCGGGATTAGTTTATTGCCATACAGCGACCATGTATATCAGCAAGCACCTTACGAGAATATCGATGCTGCTAAATATAAAGAGCTTTTAAATGCTATGCCTAAAAACATAGAATGGACTGATCTTATTAACTATGAACAAGAAGATAATACTGTTGGCTCTCAAGAGCTTGCATGTGTTGGAGGCTCATGCGAGATAGTATAAGGAGTAGTAAATGACCAAGAAAAAAACAGAAGCAAACCTACTAGGCTTTAGGATCGTAATAGATAGTAAAGGCTCTCTTCTTACAGAGATGTCTGGTGTGCCTGAAAAAGATTTACCTAAAGCTTTTTCAGGTGATGAGTTACGTTTAATGCGTCAGATACAGAGGCTGTTGCGTCCTAAGTTACAAGAGTTACATAGATTTTTAGAGGATGAAATAAACGCGCTTAATCACCCGGTTTAATTTGTTTTGGTTTAGCCATTAACTTTAGAAGTTCCTGTGTTTGTTTAGCAATAGCTGTTCGTTGATCCTCTAAAGCTTTACGTTCAAACTTAAGTTTATGTCCTTGTTGTATAATTTCATCAATCATAGCTTGCCTTTTTTAGTCATGTGAAAACTTAATAACGTTGAACCAATTGCATCTATTAATCGATGTGTTTCTTCAGCCTCTTGGTTAAAAACGCCTACGCTATATAACATTACATGGCTTAGTTCATGTAAAAAAGTTTGGTACAATAAGCGAAGATTGTCAGTTTCTTCTAGACTTATTATAGCCTCTTCAAAGTCTGTTAAACCGTAAGCGTGTTGTCCGTCTGAATCTAAAAGCTTTCCGGCTTCGACCATCTTTACATCCCATATACGTCCACCTAACTCAAACTGTTCAGGGATAGTAAACATTTTAGCCTAGATATATATCAGGTATGTCATCACGATAATCTTTGTAATAGTCCCAACATTCTTTCCGTGAAGTGAATTCTTCCGTTTCTTCAACCGCGTATTCACAGTACGTGTTAATTTTTTTGTTTCCTGGCTCAAAAATAAAAGTGACAATAACTAACACTAGGGGAACTACTACATCCATATTAATACCTCGCATTATTTCTTAAAAAATCTAGTTCTCTTTGAATTGCTCTTTGTTCTACATACCCGCATTCTTTTGATCCGCCCCTATATTCACATAGCAAAATATAGTCGTCGTCACTCAAGGAAATTTTAGGTTTAGTCGTATACGTTGAGCATCCCGTTATCATTAAAAATAAAATAGCTACAAGACCACACACAACAATCGTTAATAATGCTTTTCTTTCCATTAGTTTTCCTAGCTTATTTAACTTTACTCTTGATTGTACACCCATAAACCTGATAACAAAAAAACTAATAGAACCACCCAAATAAATGCAACTGTTCCGATTAACTTCATTGTTTTTCTAAGCTCTGCTTTTTTTCTTTTTAAAATTCTTAATTCTTTTTCGTGCGCGTAACGAGATTCGTCTATACGTTTTTTGACGCTATTATATAAGTCTCCCTGGCCTTGGAGCAAACATATGTCCTTGAATTGCCTATCAAAATTTTCAAGCTGGCGCTTTGCGCTTTCCATTCTTAAAGCTTCTTTGTAGCTCATAGTACCGGCTTTGCTTTTCTCTACGTCCCGATACTTTTCATCTGCTGCAGCCCATTTACCCACAATAGAATCAAAATTGCTTTTTCCTTCTTTTAAGGTAGCAATTCCACTATTAAGGGCGCTAATGGCGCTGAGAACGGCAGTAACTTCACCAATCATTTAGTCCATTTTCCAAGGAAGTATCCAAAAATAAAACCAAGTGCAATAGCAATCTCCATTACTTGCCCCATTTTTTAAGTTCTTTGCCAACTTTAAAACGCCCGTAAGGATTGCGTCCTTCGTATTCTCCTGATGTATCCCAGCCGACTGCTGAGTCTACATACCAGCCATTCTTTTCAGCTTTAATCCCTGTCCATAAAACGTCTGCTGAAGTTTCTTGTCTGTCATTAAACGGATTACCGTTTGGTATGCTTGAGATATGTTCAAACTCTCCGTACCATGTGCAGCCTTGAGATAAAAGAACTAAGCTTAGCCCTAATGTTAGTTTTTTAATCACTTGTTTTATTCTCCTACTTACTTTTCTCTTGAAACTTTTTGAACTTTTTCTACAGAACGCATTGCTCCTAAACCTAACATGCCCATTAGCACCGGCATCATAGTTGAAGTTTCAACAAGTGGTATAGTTATCGTTGACTCCATTACAGCTAACGCAAAGTTAGTCATTGGAATAACAATAAAATTAGATGCCATCCCTAACACACAGACCCAACCTACGGCGGGTCGCCATCCTGCAACAAACAAAGAGTTTGAGGCCGCTTCAACCTTATTAACTTCGAGTTGTCCTTTAGCTAATTCCTGTGCATGGCGCTCAGACATGGTAGCTATCTCATGTGCAAGGGCGCTTTTTTGATCTTTGTCCTCTATAAATTTATCGAGAAGTCCTGTTACTGGGCCGATCAGTGATTGTAATTGCTGTATCATTTTGAGTTTCCATTTTTAGTATTAGTATAAGCTACACTGCCAAACCAGACGGATATCAAACCGCCGACAGATACAAAATATATAGATGACATATCGCCAAGTACTGAGGCAGCTTTGTCTAATCCAAGCATGTCACAAAACACCACAAGCGATGGATACAACAGCATACCTAGTAAAGCCAACCAACACATGTTTCGCTGAGCATCCGCTTTTTCTTCGCGCAGTTCTACTTCAACAATTTCTTGGTGTTGACGTACTTCGTCGTCGGTTATGATACCGTCATTATTTAAATCCCATTCTTCGTATCTAGACTGAGGCTGTAGTTTTTTTGGAGGACTCATTTTCTGTTTCCGGGTTTTCCTGTATCTTTAATGGGGGTGCTTCGTCTTCGTCTAAGTCTTCAAGGCCGTCCCAGTTAAGGTCTTCTTGTGCCGCTAACGTACTACGGTAAGTTCGAGACACTTTAATAGTTCCAAACTACAGGAGTACTTTGTCTGTCATCTACATGAATAAAAGTTTTAGCAATTCCAATGCCTTGAAAGCCCATCCGCATAGCTTCTTGAATAATAGTATACCTTTGAGAGCCTCCAGAAACTCGTATGTCAGCGGCTATCCCTTGAGCATGTGTCCCAGGCCCATTAGCTTTAGACCTCTCATTCGAATGCTCTGGGCTTCTGAAGCCGCTTGTAATAATAAACGGAAAGCCACAAGTTTCTCTAAGCTCGTCAAGCCTATGTATAAAGTCAACATCCATAAGGTTGTCGCCAGTTTCTTGGCAGTTGAAGTCCTCAAGTTTAAAGTATTTAAAATTAGACATTTCTTAATGGAACTCCTATATCTTGTAAAAATTTTCGTATTGGCCTTTGTTTAATTCGACCAGCATTCTTTTTGTTATAGTCTGCTAAAGTAGGTAGTCTATTAAACTGTTGTTCAGATATACCTAAATCCTCGGCTGTTCCTATGGCTGCTCTAATTGAAGGCCCGTGTCCAGGGTTTGCACCGTAAGCCTCTGCAACTTTATGAGCTAACCCGTACTCTGAAACATTATTTTGAAAATAACTCATTACACTATCTTTTAAAAACTTTAGTTTTTCAAGTTGTCCTTGTTCTCCAATGCCTCCTATTTCTCCTATATCATATTCATCGGCAACAACTATATTTTCTCCGTCTCTAACAATGTCTGCTTTACCTAAAGTAAATTTTAAGTTGACACTTTCACTAGCTAAATCAGGCATTCCCATTCTATAACTTACTTGTGATCCACCTAATTTATCGTAATCTCGGTAAGTAAGACTGTTACTGCCCCTATTAATTTTAGAAATAACTAACTCTTTAAGTCTATTGTTTTCGGAAATAGTAAAAAGATTTTCATCCCAAACAGGACTTGTTATAAAACTTGCTGTAAATGCTCTAACAGGTGTCGGAACTACAGATTCAAGTAAAGTATCTCTAATTTTTCTTGGGAACTGTGGATCTGTAATCTTTTCTTCAGGCTCAGCAAGAGTTTTAGAAGGCTCTTTTTCTGGTGCTAAACGTGGTTGTCTGCGTTCAGGAGCCTCGTAAGAACCTAAAAGATTTTTAAGCGCGGTTATTCCTTTACCGGCTGATTCAGTAACGCTATCAAAAGTTTCTGAAGCTCTATCGCTTACGGCTCGAACCGTATCGCTTACGTTGCTAAGACTTTTATCTATAGCTTCTTGTTGTCGAGCAGTATCTCTTTGACGTTGTTGTTGAATATTATCCATGCTTGTTTGAGTTTGATCTCTAAAAGCTGTAACAGCTTGTGCTGTATCTTGTAAAACTTCGTCAGTTTGAGTACTTAAATCTGAAGCAACTCCTGTAACGTTTTTAGCTACAGCCGAAGCCCCCGAAGCTACAGCATCTTTTGCTCCTTGTCCGAAGTTTATTAAAGCGTCTTGTGTCTGAGCTAAAGTGTCAGACATAGCAACTGTTTGATCGGAAACTGGGGGAGATTCGGTAGGCGGTTTTAAATATCTATCCGGTTGGTCAGGTGCTTTGTAAGAACTTAAAGCCTGTCCGACTTGTTCTGTAAGACCCGAAGCTTTAGCACTAACTGCATTAGCTGCGTCAGACATTGAGTCTTTAGCACGACTATACACACTTTCAACTTGTTCTCTTAAAGGTACGTCAACTGGCTCAGCTGCTCGTTCTTCTACAGTTTGTACGTCTTTAGCCGTTGTCGGAAGAATAAGCTCGTCACCAGTATAAATTAAATCGGGATTAGAAAGTTTATTTAATTTAGCCAACTCTCCAACGGTTGTATTATTATCTCGCGCAATCTTTGAAAGCGTGTCGCCTGTTAGAATTTTATACAAGCCGCCTTCACTATAAGCTTTGCGCTTATTTATTAAACCTCCGGCGTAGAACTGCGGAAGACCCCGAAGTATATCTGCTTTCATTTCGTCAGTTACTTGGAATTGGCGTAAATTTCCATTAGGATCGAGCTGGCTTTCTTTAACTTCTACGTTGTATTTTTTACCAAATTTATTTAATAGCCCTACAAAATGAGCGTCATAGTTTCTTAACATTGCTTGACTACGTTGTTCTTGTGGCTCCATATTATATCTACTAAGTTGCTCACGGCCTGTAGGTAACACAATATCGCTATAGTCTTTTTTAGCGGCTTCAATTAAAGCCCGTCTAATGCCTAACTGTCTCCAGCCTCCTCCTTGTCGTTGAGATTTAAAAGGCATTTCAGGAACAGGGCCAGGTGCAGTTAGTAGTAGCCACCGCGTTTGTAAACCCGTAAACTTGTTTTCTAGGTATTTAATGTCAGGATGATTCTGAATATCAATATCCATATAGTTAGACTGTTCTTTCAGCTCTTTTTCCCGCGCTTCTATTTGTTCTCGGATGACGTTAAGCTCGTCATTAATTTCATTTAGTTCGTCATCTTCTGTATCCCAACGGTCTTTTTGCTTTTGTAGTTCTTTTGGATCATTAGTATACTTATGTTTTTCTCCTTGCATATGAACATCAGATTGAATTTCTTCTATTAAAAGGCCATCCTTAACATCTTTACCTTTAATATCTGAAAGACGTATATGAACTAGTGGATTTTCAACTTCTGAAAAGTGATCTGGATGTATATAAGGTTTAGCAGTTGCTTTAGAATCAGGAAGTTTTAAAACAACAGACCTATAATTTACAAGCGGGGGTTTTTCACTACCAACCATTTTTTGTAACCCACTTAGTTCTTCACTAGTTTCCTGCACTAGTTCGTTCATGCCTTCTAACTGTTCTCTAGCGTTGGTTAAATCCTCGATATCTTCTTGCGTTCTTTCATTAACTGGAATTTCTTCTAAGCTGTTTACTGTATATTCTAATTCCTGTACATCGGCAGAAAAACGATTATAATCTTCTTCTAATTGGCTTTGTTCTGTAGTATATTCAAAAGAATCCTCGTCAAAAATCTTACCAGAATAAGTAAAGTCGCTAAATTCTCCGTCGTCAAATATTTCTTCTTCTACATCTAAACGATTGTCTCGAAAAAACTTAGTTACTTCATTTCGAGTTAAATCTTTTCTTCCTTTAAACTCTTCAATAAAACCTGTCCATTCTAGTTCTTCTTGTTTAACTCCTCCTTTTTTAAGAGCTTTTAAAAACTGCTCGTAGCTTTTAGGCTTACCTCCCTCGCTTAAAGATGTTTCTTTTGCTACTTTTTCCGCGAGACTATAAAAACCTATTGGGTTTCTTTCAGAAAAAGTTACGCCATCTTTTTCCATTTCTGCGCCATAACCCCATCGATCTAATCGTGTTGGATTATATCCAGCATCTTCAAGAGCTTTAGCGGCTTTTTCTTGGAAAACTACTTTTTTTGTAAGTCTTTCAAGTTCTTGAGTAAGAGTGCCATAATTATTATCACTATACTCTATAGCTTCGTCTACAAGATTAGATTTTTTTAATATTTTTTGTATGTCTTTATCTGCTGTAATAAGACGATCAAGCTGTAAATCTCCGGTTCCCTCTGATAAGTTAGTTAGGAAGTCAAACTGATATAGATCAGGATCATCAGAACTTAAAACTCTTATTGCATTTTCTTGAGTAAGTTTTTCAATACCTTCTTCAGATAAACCTTCAGTATTTTCAAGTATATATTTTTTAAACCTTTTCTTAAGCGTTCGTGTTCGCGCATTATCTGGTAGTTCTTCCCACATCATAGTCTTAGGGTCGGGACGTACTCGTTTATATTCGCTACTTAGTTTTCCAAGACTATTAGTTATAACAGATTCTAAACCTCCTACAGGATCTACTTCTTTTTGCAGACGTTGAATTGTTTTTAAAGCTGAAAGTTTTCGTTCAGGTATTCCTAACGCTTTCTGAGCTTCTGCCCACAGTTGGTCTTGTTTAGTTTCGTCTTGGTTTTCTATAGCTTTACGCCACTCAGGAATTTGTTTTAACTCCTCAATAGAACGAAAGTTATCAGGCTCTAAGTTATCGTCAATTACAGCATCAAGGTAGCTTTCAAAGTTAGGGCTATCCGTATTTGCTGTAGAGTTTGGAAATTGTTTTTCAATATTTGAAGCGGCAGTATTAATAGTTTCGTCGTTAAATAAACCATCAACTTTATTTGAAATCTTTTCAGCTAAAGGCGATAGTAATTTTCGAGCAACCGCAACACCCCCTGCCATGTATCTTTGGCGCGGTGCTTTTCCTCCCTGGTTCATCATAACCTTTAAGGGGTCTGTCTCGTCCATAAACGCAGACCCAGCTTGTTGGTTATAGGGTTGTCCGGTCATTTTGTCTATTCGTTCATCAGGCTCAGCAGGAGCGTTAGGAACAACAACTTCTCCACCTTTGTTAAAGCTTTTGCCAAACCCGCTGTAATTTCCTTCAGTTTGTTCTTTAACTAACGGATCTCGAATATACTTTTTTTGAGCTTGCTTAAGAGCTTCCTTATAGTCGTGTACTGGATACTCCCCTAAGATTTGTTTGCCCATATAGCTTCCGCTAATAACAGGTACTTTCTTACCAACAGTAGGTATAATACCTTGCTGGTAAAAACTTAATGCATCTGAACCGATAGGGCCGAAAGGCAGCATTAAGTATGGTGCAGAGTTTTTAGTGTACATTGAAGACTCTCTAGCTCTTTGGAAGCTATCTAAAAGTATTCCGTTGCCTCCCCATCGGGTTATAGCTGCGCCATAAATTTCGCCCCAGCTTTTATCTTTTTCGCTATTTCCATCAGAACGCACATAGTTAGTCCAACGAGCCATCTCTGTCATAATTAAACCGGCTCCTAATAACTTAGGCGCATTACGAGTAGGATCTTTTAATAATGATTGAGCAGCGTTTTTTAATACTGTATTTGTAAACGCTACTGGATATCCTAACAGTTGGAAAGCAATTGCAGTTTTAGGATTAGAATGAAGCAGAGGTTTTAAACCAGACATAGCAGTAGGCTGCAATATAACTGAGTTTGTATATCTTGCTGCGCCTCCTAAAATACTATCGTTATAGAAATCATCTTTTTTGGCTCCCTTATTAAACCACTCAATAGCTTCGTCAGGATCAATGCCCAGCTCGCGCAGTTCTCCTGCAAAAGTTTTAAGACGTTTAGTCGAAAGGTTTCCACCATTAGCTGCTAATGCTTGTATGTTTTCGTTTATAAGGTTTTTACCTGACGCATAAGCCGTTGTTTGTACAAACTTAGTCCACTGGTCTAGAAGCGTAATTCTAAAAAATTTGTTGCTGGCATTTTGTAATGTCTCATTCATTAAGTCATCACCAGCAAGACGATTACCTTGCTGTGCCATTGCTTGATCCATTGCAAGGCTATACTTTCTTAGTTCAGAAAAAGCTTCTTTAGCAGTTAAACCGTGTTTTGTTTGAAGCTGGGTTGTTAAGTCTTTTGTTATTCCTTTGTATGAAACTTCTAATGCTTCTCCAAAACCTTTAACAGAATTAACAACTCCTGCTTTTCCTATATTTATAAAAATTTCTGTTAAGCTTGAAAGAGTTGCAAAACCTAGCAACGCAACACGATTAACAAAACCATATGCGTCTACTGCATTTTGAGTACCTTTTCCGTAACGTTCTAGTCCTTCGCTTGTTGCTGTTTTATACAGCAAATCAATTTGTTTTTTATCGTCTGCCGTTAGCTTTTGACCTTTTTCTCGTAACTCAGCTTCTATTCGTCGTGTCCATAATTTTTGAAACTGTGCTAAATTATTAACGCCCAGAACTCTGTGTTTGGCAATCGACTTTCCTGCTTGGAAGGTATACATGTTTAACGAACCTAAAACATCATCGTTTAAAAACTCTTGAAAGTCTGCGTCATTTTCTATTTCATTTAGTTTTCGTTTTGCAGAAAAGAAATGTCCACCTGCACCACCAGCGTCTACTTGATCTTTAATGTCTAACATATCCTGAACAGTTTGCATTCCTGTTCCAGGCTCGTAGCCGCCTTTTTCTTCTAAGAGCTTTGCAAGTCTTTCGGGATTAGCTTCAATAGCTTTCCTATCCCACATACGAGGAATGTAGTTATCAACAAGATCATCAATAACACCTATGTCCTTTAAAGAGGTTCCCATTTCTCTGTACAGTTTTCGGATTCTAGTTGCTGCTTTATTAATATTTAAAGCAGTTTGGGGGTCTATATTATTAAATTTAACTTCTTTATTGCTTCTAAGTGCTAACATTAGCATATCATTTATATCTTGGGCTAGAGTTCCTTTAGCACTATTTAACGAAATATCTTCTACAATAGCTCTAAACTGGTCACTAAAACCACCAGTAACTTGGCGCTGTACTTCGCCTAAATCTTTTTCAACTACCTTAGTTGAATAGTCAGTTACTCCAGTTCCAAATTCGTGACTTAATTTAGCTTGTAATACTTTAGCGGTTGCAGAAAAGTCTTTATATGGCGAAAGAATTCCGGCAGCTTTTCCAAACCAATTGCCGCTAAGATCAGCATAAGTTTTATAAACAGCTTGTTTAGTTTTATTCTTAACACCAGCAGCGGTTGTTTCTTGTGAAATAGCTAACCGAATAGCATCTCTAATTTCAGCTTTGGTTTTTTCGCCACCGCCTAGCTCTTCTACAAGCTTATCTATTTCAAGGTTATCAACTTGGTTTAGTAGGTCAGGAATTTGTTGTGTATTGTAAATACCAGCACGATATACACTGCTAGGATCAATGGTTAAGTTTTCGGAAGAATCTGGATCGGTAGGAGTTTTAGCATCTTGTAATCGTCGCTCAACACCAGCAGGATTATAAATACCTTCTTGATAAATTAAACCGGGGCTTAATACTAGGTTATCTACATCATCAACTAACTTTGACGCACTTTCAGGAAGGTCTGCTTCGTCAAATAAATCAGAACTTGGCGGGACTTCATCTGCAATTTCCGTTCCTTTTGAAAAATACTTTGCGCCTAAACGAGTGGCCCCGTATATACCAGTACCTGCTACAGCTCCTATACCAGTAGCTAAACCAGTTTGTCCGAAGTCTCGTTCTGTTCTTTTGTCTATAGACAGTTCAAGCTCTTGCATTGACAAGTCATCAACTGCACCATACGTTCCGCCTATAATTGCAGAAGATTTAAGCGGATTTGTAACTACAGCAGATTTAGAAGCTTCAATAGCTTTTGTAAAAGCTGCGTGTCCAGCTTTTCGTTTAGCTATATCAGCCGGAAGAGAAGTTCCTCTGCTAAACAATGCCGCTGCTACTGTACCTATTGTTTCTGGATTAAAGATTGCATCTACTCCATAATCTTTAATCATAGATACAGTTTCTCCTAAACCTGTGACTTCAGCTTTTTCCCAACGTTCTTGAAGTAAACGCATATCAGCTTTTATTGATTCAGGGCTATCTTTTAACAGATTAGCTTTAATAAGCTTTGAGCCTATCCTAAACTCATCGTCGCGCATAGACTCAGCTATGTCGTCTTGTCTACCAATATTAGCTGGGTCAAGAAGCGCAGAGCCTATGCCACGTTTTGAGGCTAAGTAATCCGTAACATTTTCATAGGCTCGTACAACAGCGGGGTCGTTGTTAAAATTTGTAACAGTATAACTACCCTCTACCGGACTAAAAGCCGGTGCATCTCTGTCGGCATATTCGTTATAGTCAACTTTAAGATAGCCATTTTCATCAAAATAACCCATGTCTGTATAAAACTCCTTTATCGAGACTTATTAGTAGCTATAAAATCTTCAGGGGTTCCGCGACCGGCTGAAGTGTTATAATATTTTTTCCAATAAGCTGCTTGCTCTTCAAGCGTAGTCGGAATAGGTTCGTCCGTTAATTGTTGTAAATATAAACGCCCGAATGCAATTGAAAACACATCTTCTTTTAGATCAGAATAAGAAAGTGTCCTTAGATCTATGCCTGTCTTATCTTCAAACGGTTTAAGAAATTTAAAAATAGAACTATTTGGATCTTGAAGTTTTTTCTGGACTTGATTAAACGCTACTCTATCTACTTGAGCCACGCCAAACCTTCCTTCGCCATCTGCAGACATATTATAAGTGTTTGGATTTTTACCAAAGTTAGATTCTTGATTAACGACTTTTTGCATAAATGTAATTGCATTTGCGTCATCGCCAAGAATATCGCCTACAAAACTTATTTTATCTTCAACAGCTTCAGGCACAGCTACAGTTTCAGGAATTACTATAGGAGCCTTTGGATTAGCTAGAAGAGAAGGAACCGCATCCGTGACGGCATCTATAACGGGTGGAGCTGCTAACATTGCCGCACCTGCTGCTCTAGTTCTACTAAGTGTTTGAGTAGCAACATTAACGCCGTGGGGTGCAAGCTCCATGTCTTTTTTAATATAAAAGTGATTTTTTATAGTTTTCTTCATCCAATCATATGCTGGTTTTTTAAACTTCCACGCAGCTTTACCTGCTTGTAATAGTCTTGTACCTACCATAGCTGTTCCAGCTACAGCAGCACCAAACCAGGAGGGAGGAGTCAATAATAAACCTGTACCAACCAGAGTCATAACTGTTTCTGGATTATCTTTTATCCACTCTAATACGTCAGTCTCTTCTTCTGGATTAACAGTTACAGTTGGAGTATCTTTAGTTACACCGTCGTTTAGCTTTTTTAGTTCTTCTGCTCGCAAAGCTAATATTTCCTTAGCTACAATTATTTTTTGGTCTAATGAAATATCGCCTAAATCTTGATTAGCTATTTCGGTTGCTACATTGTGTACCTGTCTCATAGGAGTAGCCAATTCTCTTGAAAACGTATCGTTTTCTGAATTTTTTATAAAAGTTTCAAAATTTTGTTGCATTCGTTTTCTTTGGTTAGGGGAAGCATTTAGATATGAGTGAACTATATTTATTCCGTTACGGCCAATCATGTTATTAACATGTATTGATGTAACACGAGCATCTTGTTGTGAAGCTACCATAGCATTTAAAGTTGCATAAGGAGACATTACTCCTGCGCCATCTTGGAATGCGTTTATGCCGCTTATACTGTAGTCTGATAAAAACATATTTAACGCTATTTTATTTGCAGCATCAGCTTCTAAGCCTGTTTCTGTTTGGATTATTCTTGCGGCTCCACCTATTCTTGAAACTAATCGATCTGTATATCCTACTTCTTCATCAGTTCGGGCAGTACCTGTCGCGCTTACACTAAGTTGAGAGTGTACTTGTTTTTTTATTTCAGCGTTTATTTTGTCTCTTATATCTTCGGGTACTTGTTTTTCCCATGCAATTCGATAATAGCTTTTTATTTTCTCATCATTAAAAACTTCTGCTACCGCTGCATTAAAACCTTTATGTTGTTGATGATTAGCGCGAGATTGAATTTCACCTGTAGGATTCCCTTGTTCATCAAGCCATAACATAATATATTGTTTGCTGTTTGTAGCTCGATCATAAATCATAGCATCTCTATAAGGTCTTTTTACATCGTCACCTCCATAAAGATTAGAAGGAGCATCGTAAAATTTAGTTTCGTCACCTACTGTCATAGCTGGGTTTTGAATATTTTTAGGCAGAATTTCTTCAAGACTTTTAGCAACTACTTCATCGCCTGTTGTTTCGTACAACTTTTGATAATTAACTAAACGCTCAGCACTTCCAAAAATTCTTTCAGCACGTTGGCTAATTTGTTGTCTTGGCGTTAAGCCTAGAAAATTAGTAATACCTCGCGTAATACCTTTAGAAAGAGTATCAGGAG
>TARA_R100000742_G_C4279680_1_pt1 | contig 20187 bp, 12 predicted proteins | sample TARA_R100000742 | Tara Oceans TARA_R100000742 (sample SAMEA2623309) | marine metagenome | biome: marine biome (ENVO:00000447); feature: deep chlorophyll maximum layer (ENVO:xxxxxxxx); material: "saline water (ENVO:00002010), including plankton (ENVO:xxxxxxxx)" | depth 40 m | reverse complement strand
AGAAGCAAAATAGGCTGTGCCACCTATTTGTAATCCAGTTGAAATTACAGATGCTCTTATAACATTTCCAGCTTTAAAATCTATCTGGTCATCTGTATCGGCAGTAATAGAAGTATCAGCATCTGCATCTAATATTAACTCTTTGGCATTTAAATCAATTCCATTATTAGGTAACAACTTTCCAGCATCACTACCATCAATCGTTAAAAAGGTTGTATCTGCACTACCATCAGTACCTTTAAAAATGATGTCAGTATCAGCTCCTTGAGCATCTAAAGTTATATTACCAGATGATGTAGAAATTGTAACGGCACTATCACCCACAGTTAAATCATCACAAGCTAACCCACTTACTGTAGCCGAACCCCATACCAAATCATTGCCATCTGATTTTAAATACTGACCATTTGTACCAATAGCTAATGCTGTTGGATCACCACTACTATCTCCAGTAATTAGTTTACCTCTTGCCAAACCAGCCATCTTTGCCAATGTTACAGCATTGTCCTGGATATCGTTTGTTTCAATCGTGTCATCTGGAAAAACTGGAACTTGTGCGAATGTAACTGCACCACCATCTGCAATCGTCATGGCATTATCGCCATCTGTATAATCAATGGTTGCTGTTTCTAAACTGCCAGAGTTAACAGTTAAACCAGTTGAATCAATCGTTACTCGTTTGGTATTATCTGCATAAAAATTAATTTGATTATTTGTTTCAAAATCTATTTTGGTTTGGTCATCTTCGCCAATCTTAACATCTGTCGCAAGTATTGAAGTAATGTCTGTTTGATCTGCATTAATTGTAAATGTTAAATCAAACGGATCTCCGTCTGTTCCGTTGTCTGTATCAGTCCAGTTAATATCAATACCACCACCTTCAACAAACTTAACTTCTTTGTCTTTGGTTATCTGTACTTCTGTTCCATCACCATCTTCCAGGACGAACTGCATATCAGCTTTTTGTGCATCAACATAAGCCTTAACAGATTGTTGTGATGGAATTTTTGTAGCACTATTAGTTGACATATCATCTTCGTCAATTAGTGCATTTGTAATCCTCGCATCTGCTCTTGCATTGGTAAAGTATAAATTACTTGACCCTTCTGTAATTTCATCTGAATTATCTTTTGTAGCTATTTGAGTTGCTATGTAAGCCTTAACACTCTGTTGAGATGGTGGTCTTGATGCTGAATCTGTTGCCATATTATCTTCATCAATTAATGATAAAGTTTGATTATCAACATAAGCCTTAACACTTTGTTGAGTAGGAATTAAAGTAGCACTATCACTAGACATATTATCTTCGTCAACAAACGCAGTAACTGTTATTGATCCATCACTAAGACTTCCGTATGTAACTGTTCCAGTTGTGGTTATAGCAGAAGAACCATTGTCAATAGCTCCAAACCCACTTGTTATTGAACCACTATTTAAAGCTCCAACTGTTGTTGCAGCAGTTGTTACAAGATTTGGCATTGCAGTTATTTCATCATCAAGATAAGCAGCAAGTGTTTGTACTGTAGTTTGTGCCATAGTACCACCATGATTCATAACAATACCATGTCCATCTGAAACTGTAGTTGTTCCAACAGAGGTATTACCATCTACAATATTAAGTTCTGTAGCTGTTGAATCAACGCCAGCAAGTTTTGTAAAGTCTGCTTTCACTAACCCAGACACATCATCTAGTAAATTAAGCTCTGTAGCAGTTGCTGTAAGTGCTACATCTTCGTTTATTTTAGGTGATGTTAATGTTTTGTTTGTTTCAGTTACTTCAAGAGCTTTATAGTAATCAGTAAGAACTGATACGTCCATTCTTTTAATTGTTCCAGCATCTGAGAAAAGTAATTCATCAGTAGCAGCTAATCCAGAAGTAATGGCTGTCTGACCACTTATAATATTATCGTTTAACATAGTACTTTCGATAGCATCAGCTGCTATTGTCAAAGCACCAGTATTGGCAAGTGTTGCATCACCAGATATTGCTTTATTATCAAAGCTATCTGAACCATCATATATTAGTACATGACCACTAGCTAAACTTGATATATTAGTATCAGTTAATTCTGATATTGTATCATGTGCAGCTAAATCTACCAGGACCGACCAGTTGCTTGTGTCATTTTGTGTTAGATAAGATCCAGTACTTGTGTGTGCAGTTGTGCAAATATAAATACTTTTATATGTTGAGCTATCACTCGCTGAATTTTGCTTGACCAAATCACGCAAGTTATAAGATGTACTAGCTGCCCAGTTTCCTCTAAAAGTTCCAAGCTCCGTTGTTACAGACAATTCTCCAGAACCATCAAAAGCTATAATTTTGTTAGCTCTATCAGTAGCTGATTTAGTAAACTCTGTACTTGTCATTGTATTTGTCACAGACAATTTTAGAGATCTATCAACTTCTTCCTGGAGCTGTTGAGCAATAAAAGTTAATTTATCCAGGGCATCTTCATGGGTAGCAGCTGGAAAAGGATCATTTTCTACATAATCTGTTGCTTGAGTTAATGGGACCACTCTTTGCACAACAACTGTTTCACCATCTGCTGGAGTGTGATCTGAAGGACTTGTTACAAAAACCACATTACCACCACCAGAAACACCAACATTGGTTAATGTATAATGTGTTGTTAAAGTTTTAAGTGTTTCAGTTCCAGTTGCACTTCTTATAAATACCTTTAATTCAGACGCAGCTGTGATGGTAAAGTTATAAGCAAAAGTCGTAGTTGATCCATTAGCACTATAACTCGCCTTATTATTTGTACTTGATACTGTCATATTAATTTCCTAATGCGTTATATAAATTGGGTAATCTATCTGGTTGAAGTTTACCTGGACGCCACCAGAACTTTTGACCATAATTGTTTTTCCAGTTTCTTTCAGTTCTCCTAAAAGCCTTCCTGGATTCCATTGGATCTGCCCATAGTTTAAGCCTATCCAATATATTTCTTTCCATTGCTAATCTCATGTACCAAAGAGAAGAGCCTGGAGTGTATCTGCCTATAAAGTTGATTAATTCATTTGAAAAATTTGTATCTTCTCCACTCATTGCCTGGAGTATGTTACCAGTAGTAAGCGTATTTAAATCGCCCATAAAACCAACAACTGGACCAGCAACAGTTTTTGACAATCCTCCACCATATCTGTTGACGTCCCAGAATAAAAAATCTCCAAATATACCTAAACCACCACCTTGCATAAATGCAGCTCCCCAGAACTGTGGTGAGTTCATAGGTCTAGGATCCCTACCTTTTGCCATCTCTTTAAATTGCATGGCTATTCCACCCATAATAGTGGCTGAAATAATCATGTCTGCCAGGTACATTCCTTTTCTCTGGAAACCAACCTGGGCAATACCACGCATAATATGCGTGTGTACCAGGGTAACACCAAAGTTTTTATACATTGCAAATGACCTGGTAAGCTCACCAGCAATCGTTCCTGGTTTGGTATCACCAGTTAAAAATGTTCTTCCTCTTATACTTGTTGAAGGAACAGCAAAGTTAGTTTCAGTATCGACCATCTCCATTAACCTGGTTCCAAGTTTCCTGGATAGTTCTGGACTAATATCTGTCCTGGCTTCTATTTCTTCAGCTCTTAAAAATGTAGCTCCTTTATGCTCATACAGATCTGTAGTACGCATAATGTTCCAGCTATCACTTTCAATTCCATATTGTTTTAAAGTTTGCTGTAATGGTGCATCAAGCTCATCAAATGTTTTACCTACATTATCAGCAAGATTTCCCAGGAACTCCATGCCAAATGCCCAACGTCCAGCCTGGGTCCAGGGTGACAATCCAGACGCTCTCATAACAAAGTCACCTATTCTCCTGGTAACTTCTGGACCAGATATTTCTCCAACAAATCTCTGTTGAGCTGACGCTATTGAAAGCCAACCTTCTGAAATTAATCCTAATCTTACTGCAAGTTTTTGTTGTTCATTTCTACCAAGTGGCTGCAACAATTTAAAGTATTGACCAATCATATTAACCTGGCTTAAACCAGATGTTCTTCTAGCAATACGTTGAAAGTTTAAATCTGTTGTTGCCAGAACAGCTGCCATTCCTAATTGTGCTGCTTGTAGAACTTGTCGTAATCCAGCAAAAGAAGATCCTATAGCTGAGTCAACAGCATTATCGTTTTGACCAGCTAAAGCTCTATAAAGTTGATCTATATTATTATTATCAATGTTAGTTCTTCGTTCACCATTTGCTTTATTAATGTTTGATTTTTTAACATTTTGTTTCATCAACTCAATAGTTGACGCTGGGTTAGGTCCCAGGATTTCCATTTGACCTATGTCCCTGGACATTGATTTAATATGTCCAATCATTACATCAAAAGGCGTACCTTTTGCAAACCTTGCAGAATATTCTAACCAGCTATCAGCATCTTTAAATATTAAAAATCTATGATCTGTTCTTCTATTGCCTAATGACTTGCCACCTCTAGCACGACTAGGATTAAGTTTATTTAATCCATCTGTTATAATCGTTTCATAAACCTGGTCTAATACATAATTAAGTTCACTAAATGGAATTTGCTTTCCAGTTTGCTCATCAATCATTTTAGCTTCGTCTAGCCTGGACCTTACAAAATTTACCCATTCTTCTTTACCAGCTTTACGAATAGCAATAGCATCATGTGTTTGTGGCAATCCCCAGCCAATTCTTTTAGCTATAGATCCACCAGCTGCATTAAATCGTTTTCTTAATTTCTCTGCTGTGTCTGCCCAAGCTCGTGCCATTTCCCTGGCTGATACATCACCAGTATCTTGACCAAAAACTTCTCTAACCATGTTATCAAGTTTGGCTTTGTTTCTTACAGCTCCTACTAGATTTCTTTTAAATGTAACCAGAAAATTATCTAAGTTTCTAATGGCTGAGTTTTCAACTGCCTGGATCCTTTGTTTTACAGAAGAGAATTTACTACGTCTATCTTCTTCTAGTAATGCAGCAGCTGCCCTACCCCAGTTTACATTACCAGAGCTATCTCTATATTCATTGACATTTAATTCAATCTGTTTCCAGGCTTTCTGTTGCATAACTAGTTTCCTAGCCTTTTCTACAGAAGCATGTTTAAGAGCATCAAAAGTATCTCTTGCTGCTTGTATATCTGCATCAGCTGCACTCATTCCCTGGTTTTTTTCTAACTCAACTTTATTTTGAACAAAAAGGTCCAGGGCATTTCGCCTTTGGTCTGCTGTGATAGTTCCTTCATCAAAAGCATTTTCAATGCAATCTACTAAGCTCATACGCAACCTTCCAGGCGATCAAGCATACGCTGGTCTTGATCTATCTCTGCTTTTATTTGTCGTGGTGTTGTTGTTGTAAGAATTTCATTACCAGTTGCATCATCAATTTTTACATCTGGAATTTCAACGTCAAGCTCCTCGATAGGATCCTCAACTTTAATAGGTTCTTTATAACCTTTCAGATCATCTAAGGCAAGATCATATTCATCTTTTAATTTTTCTCCAACACGATTTAATGAAGTATTTTCAGTAACAATTAATCCACCATTAGGTCCAGTATCTACATCAAATCTTCCTGGATATTGTTCCATAACAACATTTTTAAGTTGATCTATTGAAAGTGGACCCTGGGCAAAAGGATCATCTAAGTCAACTTTGCCAGTTGCTGTTGTGGCTTCTTCAATAATTAATTCTAAGTCTGTCTGTCTTTCGCCTGGTTGACTATCAGCTGCTTGGTCAAATAGATCCTTGTCTACTTGCCCTGGCGTTTGATCTCCTGGTTGATCTGGTCTACCAGTTTCTGCCCTCGTGGTGACTCCACCAGGTTCCTGGCGTACAGCTCCTTGTCCCCCCAGCTTGTAGTCGATTGGGATTGGTTTAAGGAACTCTCTGCTATCTTCGAGGAGGGTTTGCCTTTCGCCTTTTGGCTGGTTGTTGTCGATTTCAAAGTAGCCATTAACTTTACCTTTTATTTGATTGTAATTGTTTTTTGGAAGATTTCCAATTTCTTTCATTACTTCTAATGGAATTAATCTGCCAGTAGATATAAACCTTCTAATCATTCGGTTCATTGCATTGTCGAATGTTACATCTACATTTCCAAGTGTAACATCATAACCAGCATCTACTAATAATTTAATGTTTTTTTCTATAGTTTCAAGTCTACCACCAGTTTGTGGTATAACGATATTATCACCATTTCTTACTGCATTAAATAAAATAAGATCATTAATCATTGAGCTTTCACTATGAACAGCGTTTGCTCCTATGCCACCCTGGTATTCTGGTAATATCTTTTTTGCTTCATCACTATCAGCTATAATAGCTTTCATTTTTCTAGCAATAGGATTAGCAATCGAGCTTTTACCAGACGCTGGTTGTCCTAATAATATTACTGCTTTTTTTTCTTGTGCTACTGAATTTACTGGTGGATCTATACCATCATCTAACCAGGCAAATTTTGTTAAGTAATTATATAAAGCTGCAACACCAGTTGTGTAACCTTTGACATTTCTTGTTAGTCCAGCTTTATCTTTAACAACAAATTGACGATTTTCTAAATATTCTTCTGTAAGATCTGCAAGTGATTTTTTACCAGGTTCAATCGTTTCTGGTATATCGTACATTTGATTAACAGCTTTTTTAACTGCTGGGTGTTGTTCTATTTGCTCAACAGTAAAATCACCAGCGTTCATTTTACTTTCCAGGTCTAATCGTTCATTAAGATCTTCTTGAAAAGCCTCTCGTGGTGGGTCTAAATCATTTTTTAAACTATCTGCTTGTCGTTGAGCTTCAACTCCTCCTGGTTCATCAATACCTTGTTGGACTTCTTCATTCTCGCTTGTGTACCTTTTCGTTTTATTTTGGTAATGGCTTCCAGCATTAAGTTCCTCGATAAGTGATAGTTCACCTCGTTCAATTCGTCCTCTGATAAACTGGAGAAAATCTGCTGTAGCGTTTTTCGTGTTTCCATCTGCCCTAGCTCTTTTTGCTGCTTCATTGAGCTTTTCTGAGATTTCCCCTCTTCTGTTCGCAAGTTTTTCGAGGAATTGCGTTGCTTTTTGGTCATTGTCTACTCTCGTTTCATTTGCTTTTTGTGCTAAAACATTACCTTCTTCTTTAAAACTATCTGCATTTTTAATCAAGTTTTCAAAAGATTTTTGGTCTTGTCTTAATTGTTTTACAGTTTGGTCCAGGACCTTTGCTCTTTCCAGGTAAAAACTTTCAGATATTACTTCTTCACCAAAAAGACTTGTTTGCTTTACCTGGTCAGTTGGTAAACTTTTAACCTGGTTAATAATAGAGGTTGCTTGTGCAATATTAGATGGCTGTGTTTTAGATAAAACATTAATAGCAGCTATTTGTAGTTCTGGATTATCTGGTATTAGCTCACCAACTTTAGCACCAAAGTTTGTTGGAATAACATTATTAACTACCATTAAAAAATTATCATCTGATAAGTTAACCAGGTTTTTAGCTGTTCTAACTAATGATGAATTAGGAGGTAATTCACCAGCTTGATTTGGGTCAACTCTTAAAACTTTTGCTGCATCAATAGCTGAACCAGATCCCTGGGCAATATTTTTTAAAGCTGCAATTATTCGTGCCTGGTCAACAGTAATTCCATCTGTTTCTTTTAGAACGTATGCTTTTAATCTTACATCTTGAGATGGATCTGTTTGTTTTATTCTTTTTGCTAAACCAAATCTTTGGTGTCCATCTGCTACAAATTGTTTACCATCTGCTCTTTCATATATAGTTATGAGATCTGCTTTCATTGGATCCCATTTTGTAACACCTTGCAATGTTGGCAAGACTCCAAAAGCATCACCACCTTCTTTATATTGAAATGACCTGGCGTCTACATCAACTCTATCAAAATCTACATCAATTATATCTACATATCGTGGATCATTGTCATAAACTGTTTTTGCCTGGTTTACATCACTAATAGGCTGCTCTGGTATATTGGGCATTTCATTTGCGTTTAATGCCCTCTCAGCTTCATTTAATCTAAAGTTATGTTCCTCAGTATTTTCAATAGGCTTTGTTTGAGTGGTTTCAATATCATCTGCTACTTCATTTATTGCCTGGTTGTTTTGTTCAACTTCTGTAGCAGTTGTATTTAATTTTGCATCATTAGGATTTGCTTCAGCTCTTACCCTTGTTGCGTCAGTTAATACATTTATACCTTGGCGTATTTTGTTTGTTGATATAGATATGCCTTTTACTGTTCCAGCTATTGCATAAGGAGTTGTAAAACCAAACAATCCTCCAGCTGCTACCCTGGTAAAATAATCACCCCAGGACATTTCCAGACCCAGCTCTTTATACCATTGAGCTACTTTTGGCTGTAAGATAGCTTCAGATCCAGCTCCTATAACAGCCTCAGTTAAAGCAATTTTAAATAATCCAGAGTTAAGTCCACCACCTAACATCATGGACCCAACAACAACTGGCTCATTTATAACACCACCAGCTTGTCCAATAAATCTTGCTATTGCTTTTGTAGCTCCTGGTGATCTTTGAGCTAACTCATCAAAGTCTGTTCTTTTCTTTGTAGCGTATTCTCTTCCTTGTTCCAGGATCTTTTCAAGAGTTAATCCTTGTAACTCTGGGTATTTATCTGGATTATCATTAATATGTTTTAAGTACATTGACGCATGACGAACATACGCAGAATTACCATTTCGTAGTCTTTGGTCTAAATCATTTAAAACACCAATGCGTAATTGAGTTGCTGGATTTTGTATTGCACTAACGCCAAATGTTCCAGCGTTCTGTGGAAACCAGGGATTATTAGTCATTTGTGATCTTAATGAAGTGTCAAACTCTTCTGACCCTCTTTCACGAATTAAATCTATAATAGGATCCCAGATTTCTTCCAGGACAATAGCTGGTGACCAGGTAGTTTCATTGGTTGTAAACATACCAAAACCAGCTCTTAAATTCTCACCAAAAGTTCCTCGTGCTTTTGATCTGTAATTTGTAGGAAATGGTTGAACAGAATTATTAGCTGTTGGTGTATTGTCGTTAAAAAGAAAACTCATTGTTGAAATTCTATTAAATCACTAATTAATACTTGAATTATGTTTCCGTCCAAATCAGCTGCTACTGAATTTTCATCTGTAAGATCTTCCTGGAATTGATACAAACCATTACCAACAGCCATTAATTTATAGATAGGATAGTAACTTTTCTTTTTTGTAATTTCGTCAAATAAACCAGGATCTACATTGTAACCCCTGGACCTTAAATACTCCTGGGACATTGCGTTGATTGCAGTTTCTATCATATCAGCGTCCATGCCTGGAGGAACTAAAGTAGGATTGTTTCTTATTTCTTGTATGCCACCAGTTCCATTATCCAGGTTAGCACCAAATGCCATCTGAATTGCATCTGCATATTCACCATCATCAAAATCAGTAAAACCCTTCCTGGTTGCTAAAGCTAAATAAATTGCACTCGCAATATTTTTGCCACTTGCCAAGTCACCAGCCATAGACATATTAGCACCTAAAGCGTTACCAACTTGAATACCAAAAATTATATTACTGTTTTCTGTTGTAAAGTTTGGAGCTGTTAGTCCATCTTTTTTAAGGTCCAATCCATCTAATGCAAGATCTACAGCTCTGTCTGCTCCCAGGTTCATTAGACCACCTATATGAGCAAACTCTGGTCCACTTTTAGAAATTTCTCCTAGAACGTCTGGAGCATCTGCACCAAAACCACCAACCAGTAAATTTAAAAGATCAAGTCTGGTTTTTTTAGTTCCATTATATAAAGCATCTGTAAGCTCTAGTTTTTCATTAGGCTTTAAAAATGTAACTTTATTTAATCCATAATGAGCTGCAACTTGATCTGCTTGTTGTTTTCTTATTGCAAAAGATTGTATGGAGGACCCTGGATCACCTGGGTCAAAAAATAATTGTTGGATAGGTTGCTGTAATATTCCAGCTGTGTCTGCCCAGGTTAATGGATCATTCTTCAAACCACTACGCACATTATTTAAAAGTGTTTTGCTGCTTTTAATTAGTGTCTTTTCAAATTGAGTATTAACACCTGGACCACCAAAATTTGTTGTGACTAAATCTCCATCTGGAGTTTCTTGTGTATCTGTAACACCACCAGAAAAACTTGCTACAGCAGCTTCAATCTCAGAAGGTGTCATAGTTTTCATAGTGCCAAGTATGTTATTAAGATCCTTTGCTTGGTTAAGTTTAATCAAAAAGTTTTGACCATAATCTCCTAAGTTAGCAGCTCTTTCTTCTAAGTTAGTAAACATATCTTCATTTACTGTTCCACCACTTTGAATTAAAGATACAAATTCTTTTAATTCTTTGTCTAAGGCTGATTGTGAAGATTTTAAATCACTCTCTAATTTATTAATGCCACTTTCCAGGGATCCTAAAATTGATAAATAATTACCAGCATCTGATTTTAATAACTCATCATTCTCACCATGCTTAATCATCATTTCGTTAAGACCTTTAAGGTCCCCATTGATTTGCATTTGTAGAATTTTTATTTTTTCGTTATTCAAAAAATCAGCAGAATCTTCTTTGCCTAATAATTTTATTTTTGCATTTAAGGAAGTTACCACAGCTGCAATTTGACCTTCTTTAAGGAACTCAACACCAGGATCTATTGCTTGTACTTTTTCTAAGATAGCTGCAAGTTTTTCTTCATCATCACCAGCGTTTGCAACCTCTAGTTGTAATTTGCCAAGGTTAGCAACCATCTCTTTATTTTTTTCTAATTCTGCTTGGTTTTCTAAAAATCGGATCCTAGATTGCAAAGTTAATCTTGCTTGTGTGTAATCACCAACTGTAAGTAATAAATTTTCTGGGGTTGTGTCCCCCATCTCTTTAAACTTTGCAGTAAGCTGTTCTGCTGACATTGTTTCAATACCAGCTAATAACTCAGCTACTCCTTCTTTAGACGCAATGTTTTTCAGCGTCCTAGCTTTATTAATACTTGTATCAATAGCTCTAGTTAATTTATTAGTCAGCTCATCAACAGTTGAAGGCATAAGAGCTTTTGGTGGATTAGTTTTAAAATTAGCAACAAATGCTTGTTTTGTTTCTACAGTAGTAAGATCATTAAAATTTTTAATTACTGTTTGTTTTGCGATTGTCTTTTTAACTGTTTCACTTCTGTTAAAAGCATCACCAGGGTCCATCAAAGACCCAGACATTTGATCGTATAGTCCTATTACACCAATATCATCATTACCAAACAGATCATTAAAAGCTGCAACCTTTTGAGCGTTATTACCATTAATAGCGTCATCTATTAATTTTTTTTCTAAAACAATCTTTTCACCAAAGTCTTTTTTAATTTCTTTAGTTCTGACCTGGTTATTAATATTAATATTATAATTAGTTAATAAGCTCTTACCTTTGCTTTCAAAAACGCTTCTTATAGCTTTGCTGGTTATTGTTCCAGATTGTTCTGCAAGTAAAGTAGCAGTTAATTCATCAAACTTTGGCTTAATTTTTCCTGGATCTGTTTCCTTATTTGCTTCAATAGACGCTAAATTTAATCCTTCAGAAAAAGCATTTACAGCTTCAGTTAGCTGTCTATCATCTCTTATTTTTAATTCTTTTTTATAAAAATCGCTGGAGATATTAAAAGCAGTATTAGCAAAATCTGCCATTGCATTTTGTGGTGACGCCAGGATATTAGGATTTGCTTTTGCTTGTAATGGAGAAGTGTTTGGTTCACTTGTCCTTTGGCTTTGAACTTGAAAAGTTGGAACTTTCATTATCTACCCATTGAGTACATTGATGACGCACCAGACATAAGCGTTTTACCAGCTCCAATAACGGCTGATTTTTGAGCTGCTTGTCCGTACATTCGATTTAAATTAGCTGATAGCCTATCATTAACAGCACTCTCTTCTATTTGCTGTTCACCTACTGACGCATTATATTGTCTTATTGCTATCTCTTCATCTGCATTTTGTGCGTTCTCCAGGGCAACTAGTAATGGCGTTCCTCCAGTTGCTACAAAACCATTTGCTCTAAATGCCTGGCTTGTTGCATCATTTAATCTTCTAAAATCTTTTTGAAATTTTTGTATTTGTAAATTAGCATTTCTTTTAAATACTTCAGCCTGGATTACTTTAGCCTGGGAATTTCTCTCATCTATTTGTGCATTATAATCATAGGCAGATTTTTGTTGCTTGCCAGCTGCAAACTGAGAAGCTGCTGATACAGCTGTTGACGCTGCCATAGCTGCCATAAGTAGTTTATCTATCATCTATTCACCTATAATAAGAGCATATCTAACGTAATCCCAACCATCTGGTCCGTACTTACGCATTAAACCTTCATTCTTAAAACCCAACAGCTCCACAAACTTTTGTGAAATTGTCCACTCGTTGTGAACTACGCATTGTATTCTTTTGTACTTTTGCGTTTTAATAATAATTTTAAATCGCCTGGAAATAATCCTGGTTAAAGCAATCCCTCTTTCATTAAGAATACTGGACCCAACTAACCAGGCTTCACCAACACCTTTCCAAACATCAAAGATACCAGCTGAACAAACAAGCATACCTTCTTCATCAATCGCTGTGAACGCTTGACCTGGAACATTTAACTTTGCTGCATACGCTAAGTATTCTTCCTTACCAGGAGGAGATCCTATATTCATACCTCTATGAAAAATCTCAACTGCATGAACTGGTTTATAATTTACAATTCTAATCAACTTATTGATCGAAAGTTTGCAATCTTGGGAAAATAGCCAGGACAGTTAATGGCATTGCATCATCTTGAACAACAACAACAAAACCATCATTATCATAGCCACCCCTAAATTCTACTTCCTTGTCACCAGTAAATAAATCGAGTGCCTGGTCCATTTGATCTGCACTAGAACGAAATGGTATAAGATCAACTAATGTTTCAGAAGATCCTATTTTTGATCCAATCGTTCTAAATAATCTTAATGTTATATCATGTATTCTTTTAGTTTTTCCCTGGCTAGTTCCTTCTTGCCCACCAGCATCAAGACGCATTGTTTGCAATGTTGATGTATAACCTAATCCTACATAAGCACTTGTTGTAGCTCTGTCTAAAGTAATAGCAGAGCTTGAAACTGATTTGCGTGGGTGGGTAGATCCATTGGTAACTATTGTTACTGGCTCACCTTCTAAATGAGATAACCCAGATAAAGAAGAAGTGGAACTTCCACTATAAGATAAACCACTATCAACAAAATAAGCATCAAGAACATTATCCCCAAAATTAAAGAAGTTTAGGTACTCAACATACCTTTTGGTTGCTCCATTAATTGTTCTTTGAACAACCATGTAAAGACTATCTTCGTCTATCGCTCCTGGAATAGTTGAAATACTTTCTACTAAAGCATAACTTTGATCTGTTACTGCAAGTCTAGTTGTGTCAGAACTAACGATAGTTAAAAATCCATTACCAGCTCTTTGTGTTTCTTCGATTGTCACCACAGCTGCTGCTGGATTAGCAACAGTAAAATCATCATGTGCATTAATAGCAGTATAAATATTATCAGCTGTTGTATTATTGCTTTCATTATGAAAAAACTTGTTTGTATCTGGCGTTGAACTTCCAGCTCCCTGGCAAGTAAAAGTAATGGTTTCTCCGTCAGATTTAGTTATTTTTAAAGTTGCTCCAGTTGCTATGTTTGCATAATCTGAAACAGTTACTGTAGCACTTCCAGATACTCCACCAATAATATGCTCGTGCCAGGCAACAACTTGTTCTTCTCTTCGATAAGTCATGCCAGCAAGTTTACCATTGTTTAAAACACACCAGACAATGTTATCTGGCTCTTGCATATAACTAATTTCTTTTATGCCACTTGCTGTAATATGTTCTGCTAATAATGTAAGATCCGGTGCTAAATAACTGTCTGAGTTATAATCATAAACCAGCTCTCTTAGTTTTCTCCTGGCACGCTGAACAAACAAAGTTACATTACCAACGCTTACTGGTTGTATATCTGCACTACCATAACTTGCCTGGCGTTTTATTTGTGCATTAGTTGGCGTTAAAGGCTCAGAGCTTCCAGACGCTGTGACAGCAAATTCACCACCACTAGTTCCCACAATGAGAGATCTACCAGAACTTAAATAACGAATAACATTAACCTGGTTAGATCCAATAGTATAAGTTAGTGCATCATCATTATCTGTACCAGCTGTAAAGTTTTCAAAATCACCACCTACTGAAAAGAAAATTGTTTGTGGTTGTGTAGCAGTATTTGCAAAAACCAGGCGTTGTTCAAAAAAAGCTGTCGCAGCTGGAAACCCAGTTGTTGTAGAAAAAGCTCCTAATGAAAAGTTATTATCAGCTGTTAATGCTCCATTTATTGTCACACTCTGACTAGCTGACTCTGCTACAAAATCTACAGAAGGTGAAAACAATATTGTATCAGCTGTGACCTGGACAATTAAAACAGCTGTTGATTTATTATTACCTCCATTGCTTGCACCACTTATTGTAACTTTTGTATTAGCTTTAAAACCCTGGTCAACAAAATTAGCAGCACTATCTGTAATTCTATCGTTATGTTCTAATCCAGTTGTACTAGGATCACCTTCATGAAAAGCAATAGTAGTTGCTGTATAAGAAGGTGCAAGTTCAGCTACACCATCTTCATTGTCCTGGACAGTTGCTGTGACAGAAGTTGCACTTGAATATGCAGTTATCTTTGCATAACCATCATGTAATTTTACCAGGCGTCCAACATCACTAGATGCAAAAGTGCTGGCACTTGCAGTAATTGTCACGCTGCCAGTTCTGGCACTAGCTGTTAAAGTTGTTGTCGTTGTATTAGGATCTTGCATTGGACCTCTAGTGAAGTCCACTTCCGATATTGACCAGGCTGTATGACTTGTCCTGGTAATTTTTCTGGGAGCATAACTTGGGTGAACAATATACATAACGTCAGCTGATTGTGTAAACTTCAACTCACTTAATTCTGTATGATCGTAAGGCGTTGCTACTTCAACAGCACTACCACCATCTACTATCTGGCCTCCATCTTTATAAACTCTAAAATATTCGTCACCAAATTCCAGGATATACGCCTGGGTAACATTAAATTCAAAAGGTATTAATCGGCAACCATGAGCAGAGTTTTTAACCTCTGCAATATGAATTGTTCCTGGGCGTCTACTCGCTCCACCATGAGGGTGAATAACAAAGTTCTGTAATTTTTTGCAGCCATTAAAATATTTAGATAGATCTGTCCTTCCATCTAACCTGGGCGATAATTCGCCACCAGTAAAATTTGATAATGCAGCTGACGCTTTAGCCATTTTTTATAACCTTGCAGCTGTAAATATATCTGATTGTAAACCACCTGGTTCTGTCACAGAAGATATTGCTCCAGGTGTTCCTTCTGTTGCATCTACAAATCGAGCTTCTTTTAATTTGTTTTGATGAATTGTGAACATTTGTGCAGCCAAAGATGAACTGCCAATTAATGGATAAGCTATATCAGCTGCGAGTGACGCTGATACTGTTTCAATTAAAAGTGTGTCATAGTTATTAGGGTCAGTATCTCTTCCAACATAGATAACATTTAATGTGCTTTCATCTGTCGCAATTTTTCTTCCTTCAACTCTATACACCAGGTCTAAACTAGATAGCTGTAAAATCCTTAAACAGAATGGATCTGTAGGAAGAGTAAAGTAATTTGTAAAACCAAAAGCTGGACCAGTACTATCTGGTGCTAAAGTTACTCTATTAATTAAACAGTTCCAGGGGTGAGATCTAAATGTAGCATCACGAATAAAATCATACCTTTGATTGCATATCCTGGCAGCCTTACTATCCTCCGTAAGAGCTGTGATTGTAGACGCACCAAGCATATTTAATGCACTATTACAAATATCTACGACACTTGCCATTTAATTATCTCCAAAATTTGGTGAGGTCCCTGGTTAAAATTTATATCCAACTACAAAATGTAACCCATTCTCCTTGCGAAAATAGGACCTCATAAATGAAAAGAGAGCAGCTATGCACTAGCTGCTCCCCAGGGTTTATTTAAGTAACAATATACTCAATGATGAAACTTAGATCACCAGCTGTGTCACCAGCTGCGTCAAATTTCAAGCCAACATGATAATAACCACCTGGATCAGTTGTGTCACCAGCATCTAGGTAAACTTGCTGTCCAAGTAAGTTAATATTCCTTGCTTCAAATGCTACTTCAGTTCCAACAGTAACTGCTCCTCTTAGGTCTGTAATAGCAGACGCATAGCAATCATCATCTTTCGCTGTATAATTGCCATCAGCTGTATATAAACCTACATCACAAGTGTTTGTTGATCCAGAATCAAGATCATCATTGAACAACATAATACTTGTTATTGCTGCATTGGTTGGAATTGGAGCTAACATTACTGTGTCAGTAGCTGATAAATCACCAGCTGCAAGAGCTATTGTTCCACAAGCTACACGCTTAACGCCATGTAAGTTGTGAGAAGGACTCATAACCATTGGATCGGCATGGAAATTAGTCACTAGAGTTGTATTAACATTCGCCATGATCTACCTCCTATGCTGACTCATCACAATTAATTTCTACGATTTTTGCTTCTTCCATTCTCGTTGCACCAAAAGTCGCACAGTAATAGACTTGAGTTGAATAACTCTTGTCTGCTCTCTCGTCAATTTTTGCCATGACATCTTTCCCAACAGCCAATTTAAGACCATCTTCTGCCCAGGCAAAACATTTACGAATACTACTTGCTACAGACAAACGATTTGAGATTATGAATTTAAATCCCATAAAGCTATCAACTTGACCTTGAGCAAGAGCTTTCACAGAGTTAAAATCGCTGCTTGTAACTTGCGTTGTACCTAACAATGCAGAAATCTGAGCTGGTGCAACTGCGATATATCTTGGTATATCTGGGTCCACATCAGCAGCATCAAGTATTTCTTTTGCAGAAATAAGTTTTGCGATTGTTAGATCAGCTGATCCATGAGCAATCTGATTAGCAGCCAACATTGAAGTTGAACTTGCACCAGCTTTGCCAGTAGCAGCTGAACCAGTTGCAGCACTAATGATCTGATCGTCCATAGCTTTACCTAGAGCGTTTGCTGCTGTCTTAGCATAAACACTTGTTGGATCAGCCAGTAATCGAACTTTATCAGCATCATCAATAAGATCTGCCCATTCAAAAGTTTTCATTGTAACCATTCGTCTTGAGTGGGGGGTTTCAACCAATGGTGTGTCACCATGGCGTGAAGTTCTTTCGATTGCAGCTACAGAACCAATCTGGTCAAAAAATGCTTTTTCACCAGTTACGCTCTCTTCATCAACGGATCCTCTAAGTCTGGAACCTTTCTGAGTAGATAAAAGCGTAATATTGGAGCTAAACTGCTGCACAAAAGCAGTAGTTATTTGCGTACTCATAAGAGTATCTCCTTTATATTAAATTAAAATTAAGATCGCTACCCAATTATTTGGACGAAAGGTTTTTGCATTTTACGTTTGCCAACGTAAGGACCTAAAGGCTACCCTTATTCCCTGGTTTCCCAGGTAACTCTATTCATCTGGATAAAGTTCACCATTTACCCTGGTAACTTCATTCACATACCAATTATGTTCTGGGTGTTTATTATCCCAGTATGGACTATCTGGTGCTTGCAGTTGAGCAACTTTACCTTCCAGTTCATGCCTGGAAGAAGCTCCACTTGTTTTAACACCTTCAAGCGTATCTTCTCCCATCTTCTCTTTCATAAAAACGCCCATGTTTGCTGTCATTTTTATAAAGTCTGGGTGATTGCCCAGGAGAGATCCATCTGCAAGTTTTACATCAAAGATATTCTCATCACCTTCTGTAAACTGAGCTGATACTGCTTTAGCCAGGTTAATTCTATCTTCAAAAGCTGGACCATAATGTTGTTTCAATTCATTGGTCCTTTGTTCCAGTTGAGCTTGTTCAGCAGCTGTTGTCTGAGCTGTACTGTCAACCAGGACACCATTATACCAATCGAGTAAAGATTGAGCTTGCTTAGTGCTTAATCCAGCAGCATGGGCAGTATTTGTAAAACCACCCATTAAAGTAGGATCCAGCTCTTGTCCTTCTGGAAGATTGTTTGCCAACTCATACTTATCAGCAGCTTCTGGTCTGCCTAATTTAGAATATATCTCACCCCATTGCTCTGGTGTTGATGATTTACCAGGTAATGCAATCTTGTCAGCACCTATCATAGATTGAGCATTTACATAACTCTTTGCTAATGATGGTACGTCCTGGATAGTTTCTAATGATTTATGTCCCCTAATTTCTTCTGGAATTGACGCCTTCCAATCCACAGATGCTTGTCCATTAGCTTGATCGACTAGATCAGCTGCTGGAGCTTCTGCTACTTCTTCACTCATTGTTTATAATCTCCTTCTCTTCTGTTATTGATCTTAAAATAAATAGCATTACGCTACGTTGACCTTCTAAAAATGCCATCTCTAAAGCATCATTAGAAAATGTGGATTGATCTACATGAAACCTTTTGTGTAAATCATCTAAAACTTTTGTCCCATCATCTGTTGCAAACAGAACCTGGTAGCTTTTTTTTAAATCTTTATCCATTAAGTTAGAGCTTTAAGCAAAGGTGCTGCGTTACCAGCTGCTTCAGCTGCTTGTAATGCGTCTTGTTTCTCTTGTTCAGCAGCCTGGGCAGCTTGTCTTTGCTGTCTGACTCCTCTAACCTCTTCATCACCTCTTACAGCTGTTGCTGGGACTCCTAGAGTCTTTATGATATGCTTCGACATTCCATCAACATCTATATAATCCATGATAGAAGGATCTACCTGGGCAAGTGGAGCCATAATTTCTAATAATTGTAGAGCTGATTGTACATCTCCCTGGCGTTGAGCTTTTGCTAATGGGGATACATAATCAATTTCTATATCAGTTCCTTGCAATACTTCCGGTGTTTCTGCAAAAGCATTATCCCTGGAAAGAATATTGTAAGCTCTTTCTATTAATGGTTGTAATAATTCTGCTTGCAGACGTCCCATAACTGGACCTAGTAAACGCATCTTTTCTTCAGTACGCTGCATAACTTCGGTTGCTGTCATGTTTGGTGACGCACCCAGGATTAATTGGTCTACATAAAAAGCCTGGCGTATCATTTCACGCCTTTGCGTTTCCATCTGCATACCTAAAGGATTACCAGTATTAACATTCAATGGTTCTATTGTGTCCCTGGTCCCAGATCTTTTAAAATTTAATCCACCTGGAACAGTTCTTATAGGCAGCATAAAACCATCATCTGGAACTATAAGAGGAGGATCTACAAGTTTCTGAGCATAACGAATAGATACTTCACTCATTTTATTAAGCATTTTGGTATCAGCAAGAGCTGTCATAGCTGGTGATCTACCATAACCTATTTCAAAAGAACTCTTTAAATACCTGGGACAGCAATAAGGTAATTCATCAAAACCACCTTCTGATAATGTAATTTTTTCTTCATGGTCCACATAAATAGAAGAAAATGGTTTATTATTATTCGTAACCTTTGTTATATCTCTTTCGCTATTTGGAAACACAGCATGAAGAAGAGTTGTATTATTGTAAGGATTTTCTTTTATTTCTGTTAATCTTTTAGTTGATAAAACCTTTTCACCAAATCTTTGCAGTACAGCACGATTTGGCATTTGAAATTTTCTATATACTGTATCAACTCTGCCCTTCTCATCTTCTGATAAGTAACATTCTGATATATGCCTGGTTGAAAACTGTAATTGATACTTAGGATCATTTTCAATAAACATCACAGCTGTACCAAAAGTAATTAAGTCATGGTAAAGCTCATGCACTTGTTCATGGAAGTTTGACCTGGAAAAAGCCAGGTACATAACATCTTCTACAGATTGCAGCCATTCTTTTGCTTCATCATTCCCATCAAGCTCTGCATTACGAAAGCGTAAAGAAAACCAGGCTGTACTGGAATTAGTCAACATTCCATGTAAACTAGCTGATAATAATTCTGCTGCATGAAGAGCTGTACCATCAAAAACAAGCTCTGATCTTTTATCACCATCACTTCTTGCTTTTGTAACATCTGCTTTCCTGGGGATAATATAATCACCAATCTCTTGCCAATGACTTTCCCAGTTAGATCTTTGAGCTGCTAAACTATCAAACTGTTTAACAATTTGTTCTGCTTTTTTATCTGACATTTAAGATCCTAATA
>TARA_R100000742_G_C4279682_1_pt1 | contig 21993 bp, 38 predicted proteins | sample TARA_R100000742 | Tara Oceans TARA_R100000742 (sample SAMEA2623309) | marine metagenome | biome: marine biome (ENVO:00000447); feature: deep chlorophyll maximum layer (ENVO:xxxxxxxx); material: "saline water (ENVO:00002010), including plankton (ENVO:xxxxxxxx)" | depth 40 m | reverse complement strand
GTTGACCTCCTCCCCTCCTCCCCTTATACCACACCACACAGACCCCCCGATTACCTTCATACCTTCCCCCATTTATTTATTATTTGTAACAGATAGACAAAGAATAAAGAGAACAACCGAACCCAATCAAAAAAGATTAAATAAATCTGCGTGAATTATCAACATATAACTTGCTCATTATCAACGCTTTACATAGTTATTAACATAAAGTAAATAAAATTAAACGAAAATAAAACTAAAAAAAGACAAGAAATATAAAAAAGGGTTGTATATTCGCATTATTAATAACAAAAATAACAACAATTATGAACGCAAATTTAAAACAATTAATTTATGAAATGTTGACAGAGTCAACAGGTAAGCATATGCTAGATTCCGGTATGACTGACGGCAGACATTGGCAGAGAAACCAAAAACGCAGTCTGACAGATTTCGAGAATGACCAACCTGAAACCATAGAAAAAGATTCGTCTGATTGGATACAGAGAGAAGTATCAGTCTTTCATTTTTTAGCCGGTGATGATTCAGCTCTAGAGCTAGATTATATCTGCAACAACTTTAATGAAATTCAATCAGGTGCAACAGATTGGAACGGAGACTCTGAAGCGTGGGGAGTATCTCTCGAAGCGTGGAATGATTTAAGAGAGGGCAACGAAGTCGTCGAGGGCAGAACCTTCAACACATACAACGCAGAGACTGACCTCTCTCAAACTCTTCAAGGTGGATGGCTAGAGATTAACGGCGAATCTTACCTGTTGTTGCAGATACACAACGGAGCTGACGTCAGAGGAGGTTACACAGATGCGAAGCTGTTCAAGTGTGATGATATGATTATAAATCATTACCTGAATGAGTACACAGAAGAGCAAGAAGAATTAATCGAAAGAATTTAATAACCAATAAAACCAAAAATTATGAATGCATATGATATAGCAATACAAGATATCTCTCAAGAATTTGAGATTGTTCTAGTATAACCAAACCGACCTGAACAAGTCGAGATAAAAAGGTTCTCTGTCGGTAGGTGTGTGCCTATCCTGAAGAAGCGAAAGCAGAAACAGAAATTTAATTTAATAACAAACATTATGAAAACAACAAACAAAGCTAACGTTTATCAGAAGGTAAATGAGCTAGTTATCGAAGGGTTAAAATCTTCCGGTCTTCAATGGTTCAAGGCGTGGAAAGATGCAGACGGCAACGTACTGCACCCAATCAACAGAGCCACAAAGAAGAGATATAACGGCGTTAATATCTTCTTATTGAATGCTTACGCAAGACACAACGAATATCCTTCTAACGAATGGTTAAGCTATAAACAGGCAATCACTCTAAAAGGGAATGTCAGAAAAGGAGAGAAAGGCGTCTCTGTTGTGTATTGGAATATTGCTTACAAAATAGATGATAAATGGTTTCCAAATTTAAAAGCTCTATTAAAAGCCGGATATGATGAAGACGGAGCAAAAAAATTATTTACTTTGAAAGAGTTTAAAGTATTTAACATTGCTCAATGCGATAATATTTCAGCATGTAGAGAGCTACCAACAGGAAGCGAAGACAATCTTGAAGAGCTAGACATCAACCCAATTGAATCAGCAGAAGCGATTATCAAGGGCTACAAGAATCCTCCAACTATCAAAGAAGAGGAGCAAGGGAGAGCATTTTACAGACCATCAGACGATTTGATAATGATGCCTACTAAAGCTCAATTTGCGATGGAGAGTTCAGTCGATGATTTTTATAAAACTTTGTTTCATGAGATGATTCACTCAACCGGACACTCAAGTAGATTGAACAGACTTGAAAGCACAAAATTTGGTTCTGTCTCTTATTCAAAAGAAGAGCTAGTAGCTGAAATTGGTGCAATGTATTTAACATCTATTGCAAACCTATCTCCTCGAGACCATGAGAGAAATTCACAGGCGTACATCAACGGATGGATTAAGTATATTAAATCTAGCCATGAGAAAGCTGTAATATCAGCAATGACACAGGCAGAGAAAGGCGTTCAGTTAATCCTGAACTAGAGTCTCTCATCCTGAACAAGATGTAAAAAGGTTCTCTGTCGAGAGATGAGTTTCTCTCCTGATGAGTCCAAAAGGACGAAACAGATTTAATAATTAATTAATAAACATTATGAAAGAGACACACAAAATCAAATCTATGAACGCACTCCGAAAGTTAGGAATAACTTGCAGAGAGTCAGAAGTTTATGACCATCAAGGTAATGACTTGAGAGATGAGAACCTATTGTTTTGGATTGACAACGAGAGCAATGTCGAAACGGAGTACCATCTTGAAGGTGGTGCGATGGGTAATCCTACGGAGACATTTGAGAGGGTTTGCGAGGACTTAAACTTGTTTGTGGAGCAATATAACTCTGCAATTTATTTAGTTTATCTAGAAGAGTATTAAAAACAAAGGGAGCTTACGCTCCCCTGTCGCAAGGTGTGTGCCTTGCCTGATGAGTTCAAAAGAACGAAACAGAAATATTAATTTAACTTTATAACATTATGAAAAAAGTTTTAATTTATTCAGAGTCTATTATCTATGCATTAGTTTGTTTGCCGGTAATAGCTTTATGTGGGAGTCTATTTATTCACATCCTAAAAACCGATATTAGCTCGTTTACCGGCGTTATTGTGTGGTTGGGTTGTGTATGTCTATACGGATTTTGTTCGTTCCTTATAGTGTCCCTATTGTACGCAGAACACAAAGAAAGAATGTCTAACTTAAACAAAAACTAAAATGGAGAAATTAACAATAACTGAATTAAGAGAGATGGGTATCGAGTCCATCCTAACAGATGTATTTGGAAGTGTAATCGAAACCCCTTATGAATCAGGAGCAGAGATTCACATCCTTTTGGAAACCTCAAAAGATGGATTTGATATCTACATAATCACCGACAGAAGAGACGCAGATAAGGGAGCTTATTACCCTTGCGATGAGCTGTTCACCGATGAATATGAGATGATGTCAGAGGTTCAAAGTATGTTTGAGGATGGTATGCTTTTTAATACCTCTATCTCATCCGATATTTTAACCGATGATATGATTGATGATATCGACAATGAAACCCTCGCAGAGCTAGTCAACGGACACTCTGACAGCCATGAGATTAAGGTCGATGATGACGGATACTGCATAGAGTAGACGCAGTCAGACAATCCTGAGTACGATTTAAAACTGCTCCTGTTCGATAGTGTGTGCTATCGCTGATGATTCTAAAAAGATGAAACAGATTTAATAATATAATAATAACATTATGATAGTAAAAGAATTAATTGAAAAATTAAAAAACGTACCTCAAGATTTACCGGTAAGATGTTACTCCGGAAATATAGATGATTTATATGTCGCTGAAAATCAATGGGTAACAGAGATGGAGATATCAGAAACCGGTACAAGTGGATACGAAGAAAGTGGAGAAGTAAGGTTAATAACAAATGAATAATAATTTAAAATCAAATAACATGACATATACAATAAAAGATGTTCAAGAAGCTGAATGCAATTTAGAGCCATTAAATTGTCTCCATTGTGATAGCACAGAAGTTACTTATCATCAATATATAGGAGATGGATATTGTTCTGATTGTGGAGAGTGGCAAACACTAGAGAACGATGAGTAGTTAATAACCTCTCCTCCTCCTCACCTCACTATGAAAATAGTGGGGTTTTGGTGGTAGAGGGCAATAGTGCCGTAATTAAAATAAAAAACATTATGAATGAAGATATTTTAAGAGAAATACAAGACTTATTGGGTGGTGGTACTCAATGGGAAAGAGAAGAATTACTTGACAATATTCAAATGATAATTGACAAGTATTTATAATAACTAATATTAATTTAAAAATAACATTATGAAACCAAACAAAGATTTACTAAAAGAACTTAAACACTATGTGTTTGACTACCTACCAACCAATGATGGTTATGAAATAGGTTGGCTACATGAAATAGGTCAGACAGAAATTGAAGACCCTGATTCAGAATTATTCTATGATAAATATGGGATGATGGACATAGCCAAAGAATTGATTTTAGAAGGTAACGAATTTACTAACTATTGGTTAGACGAAGACGACATTAATGATTGGCTAGACGAATATGAGAGAGTGAGTTAATACAAGGGGGGTTCATTCCCTCCGTAGTGTGATGTGTATCACACCTGATGATTCCGAAAGGATGAAACGGATTTATTAAATAAAAATGTAAACATTATGAACACACATTTTAATTATCTCTGCGAATTGCAGATGTCCGGCGAGACGAATATGTTCGGTGCGACACCCTACCTAATCAAAAGATTCGGTATGAGCAAAATTGATGCTCGACAAACTTTAGCCGATTGGTGCAAATGGATGGAAAAGACAGCTGAACATCACGGCAAATCAACACCTTTAGGAAAAACCTATTGGAACAATGAGGGTGCTTATCAAAAAGAGTATGATGAGCTTTATAAAAAACTAGTACCAAAATCTGCTGAAGCTGAAACCATTAATGGAGAGCTGATTCGTATTGCTAGTAGATTCTACTACGACTATTATAATAATGGCAATTGCAATGTCATCGAGGAAGTATTTCAGGATTGTTGTGAGTGTGGTGGTAGTGGTTGGGAGTATTACGAAGAGGAAGATGACGATGGCGAGATGGAGGAGATAGCTGAAGACTGCTCCTATTGTGGTGGCAACTGCACCATTCACGAGGAGTATATAGTAACTCGTTACTATCAAGATATGCTTAATTGGATGGATAGATTTATGACCAATACAATTATGCTACGAGAATTTAAAAGGTGGCTAAATAATTGGAGAGAAGACCATAGCTTTGATGAGAAGTATGGACACATCTTACAGCAATTTGTGGATGCCATTATGCTACAAGTTTTGACGACTGACAACGCTCCAAATCCGGATTATAAACCGGAGCAATAAAAAAAAGTTCGTCTAAAATTTGTTTATTAATTTATTAATTCGTATTATTGCAACGTAATTGTAAGTGGCAACGCAGATGATAGCATGGTGCTCGGAAGTGGTTTTAGATAAGGAGACTCATAACTCCCTTATCCATTTGACACAAGACGTTAGGTTATTAATATAGAGGTTCGATTCCTCGTCTGCGTTCTAAAATCCTGAACAAGATTTCAAAGTGTTCACTAAATTAAATTGTAATTAAATATTAAACATTATGGGTTACACAACCAATTTTACCGGACTGATGGCATTATCAAGAAGGTTAACACAAGACGAACTTGATGAGTATAATCAAGTTTGGCTAAACGACAGGCACGACACCACAGGTGAATACTCCGGCGACTATCGAGGAGGTCTAGAGAAAGCTCCATCAATATATAATAAATGGGAAATCATTGACGATGTTGAACACGGCATAACCGACATTCATTGTTTAGCTTGGAACGGAGGTCAAAAGTTTTATCAATATGTTAATTGGCTTAAGTTTATAGTCTCTGACTTTCTCCAACCTAAAGGAATTTATCTTAAAGGTAAGATAAGATTTAGTGGTGAGGATGTTGAAGATGCCGGAGTCATAACTGCACACCTCCAAACGATTAGGGTGCGTAATGGTGAAGAAAAAGAATGGATTGAAGAGAAGTCGACAATAATAAAAGTATATCGAGCTTTTGATGTCTTGGATAAGACGTTAGAAGTATATGGCGATATCTTTTCTATTGAACAAGGCGAGGGGAATGCGAAAAGAGTAAGAGTAATTAATAACTAAATCAAAAACTATGGAACACACTTTTAAAAAGTATGAATCTAGCTACGAGAGGATACACGATGCTAAAGTAATCCTTGAAAGAAACGGCTACCAAACAGCTAACTTATGGAATGTATTTGACGTACAAGAATTGTATGATACGGATTCAGATACAGCTATGGAGTTACTTGTTGAGGTAATGGAACATCCCTGTACAATAGAACATATATGGGGAGTTCTTAAAGACGTAGCTGAAGATAATTATAAACTAAAATCAAGAAAATTATGAGAGAAAAAAGGTGGCTCGGTCTAGAGCAAAAAAAGAGACACAGAGAATTATTGGGAGACATCCCTTATACTTGGAACGACTACTTAAAGAAAGTAGAAGAGCATGTAACAAAATCACATTCAAAAAAGAGATACACAATTACTCGCAAAAGGTTTGCAGAGTGGATGTTCTCCGATTATGATGACCTTAAGTATTGGGGGAATGTATTTGTTCAAGAACTCATTGACCACAATGAAATCAGCTACACATTAGACAATATCTTTGAAGAGAGAGATACTCTTCCGGCTTGGCTAGTAGATGAGGATAGCGAGGAAGATGAGATTGATATCTCTGATATAGAACTGATTGATTAATGTAACACCTGTAACACAGGGTTACAAATAAAATTAGGTAAGTAAAGGAGTGGAACTTTTAAAAGAGAGCTAACCCACGCAGTTGTTTAACGTAGCCCTACTCTCTGCCTATTATTATTAATTTAAAATTAAATATAAATGCAAGAAACAATAGATTTTTTACACGAACAAGTAAGAGCGTTGCAAAAAAAAGTAGCATTGTTAGAAGAACATAACAACATACTATTTGATTATGCAGATAATAAAATGATAGAGGGTTGTGAAGAAGCAACAAAACTAATTAATAACTTAATAAAATAGACTATGGATATAGCAATAATAAAATATACTGAAGGCAATGGTCGAGAGTATATAGTTGATATCACAAATGATATTGACAAGTGGTTAGTAGATAACAATTCCACGAGGGAGAAAGAGGATTATGAATCATTATCTACCTTTAATATAGAATGGAGAAAATTAAAACACTATGAGAATGGAACAGGGCGAACCTCAATAACACAAATAGAATATTAATTTAAACTAAATAAATAACTATGGATAAAATAACATTTTGGAAGGAATGCTTAAGACTAGCATTAAAAAGCAACGATACAATGTATGCAATGTATTGTAACGAACAGCTTTATAAGTTAAAACAAAAACAATTAAATAAATAACTATGGGAATATCTAACGAAGTATTTAAGGAAGTGGTATGCGAGGTTGCTTGTCTAATTACTACTGAAAGATTTGGTGAAGCAACTTGGGTGCATGATAAAGAGTCTGATTGCTTTAGCTATACAGAACATGCACAAGATTTTTTTAACGAAAAGTATGATGAGATAGAGCTGATGCTGATTGACCGATTTAAAATAAAAATAAATTATGAGTAATAAAATGAGAGACAAATATATTGCTACCTTTGTATCATTCATCGGTGCAATATTGTGTTTGATATACCTTTGGATTCGTAGTAACCTATGACCAAACATATAATTAAATTTCTCCGTTTACAACAGGAGACAAACAAGGTGCAACAACGCAATGTGATTGACCTAAACCATTACTTTAAATATAGTGGAAAGGTGAATCACAGAAAGCGTTTTGTTGACCATAAAAAATTAAATAAAAATGGCGATAAAAAAAGACCAAAAGATATTTCAACTATATCTAAATGAAAAGGAGCAGAATCGACAGCTCCGAACTCATCTTAACAGACACCTGTCTGACAAGGTAAAGAATCATTGGGGAGATGTTGAAAAGAAACTCATCAACGGACATTGGTGGGTAAAAAGTACGGATGCATTAAAATAAATAACTATGAATATATTAAATCACGAGGTGCTTACAGAAAAGCTCCAAAAAAAACCTAACAAAAGTTATATCCAAAAGATACAACAATATGAGGGTAAAAAACCAATGAGTCTTACAAAGTTTAAGGCGACAGGCAGAAAAATGAAGTATAAAAACTACATGGCAAATTATTATAAACGAGACATCTCATTAATTGATATGGGGTTGATGGTTGAAAAAGATGCCGAATATATATATCGGTATGTAGGTTCTATGCTGTTGCAACAAATGGGTAAAAAATATTATATCAGGTATTATAATAACTATCACACTTGCCTGTCTAAAGCAGAGGGTGAGAAAATTTTGTATAACATTATAGCCGGACACATTACTGCTCCCTATATTAAAGACGCAACAAATCAATGAACCACTATTTAAACGAGGGTAAAGAAATCCTCAAGACAAAAGAAAAAGTAAATCCAAACACCGACAAAATAAAAGAGGTTACTGCAAAAGTTTATAAGATGCTTATAGATAAAAACACAGCATACGGAAACTCTGCACTCACTCCTCTAAATATTTTTTCCAAAGCTAATGCTATTGACGGACTATCTGCAAGGATAGACGATAAGTTGGCTAGGATTAGTAATAAAGGTTTGTCGGATGAAACAGAAGACACATTGTTTGACTTGTGTGGGTACATAATTTTATTAATTATTGCTCGTGAAAATTTGCACAAGAAATAAACAATGAATATATTTGCAGTTCATAATGTTGGTTTAAAGGGGGAGTTTGTTATTATTAATCTAGAGGGATGTATAAGAGCGTTCCATAATATTAAATGTTTTTGTTTCTCCCCCTTTAAATTTTTAAATCAAATTAAATTATAGATGAATTATAAAAAAGAAATATTCAATAAGTATGCTCAAAAGGTAGCAGAAGTTCACAATATTACAACAGATAAATTATTTTCAAAAGATAAAACTAGAGCCGTAGTTGATGCTAGGCATATGTTATATTTTTTGTGTATAAAAAGACCTATGAAGTTAACTTATATCGAGCAATTTATGAAAGAGAGTGGATACCATATTGGACATTCATCCATTATTCATGGGATTAATGCAGTAGAGGATGATAAGGTAAGAGATAAAGATTTTATAGCTGTTTGTAAAAGTATAGATGAATGCGTTACAATCTAACAGACATACTTAAACAAGCACAAGAAGATAGCTACACAGCATCTTTAAATGGTGATGGTATGGAAGCTAATATATTGTATGGAATCCGTATTGAAAAAATTACTCACACCGGAGAAATAAATATACACAACACCACAAAAGGTGGAGACTTTTATTCTCTTGTACCGGAAAAAGATTTAGAATTTTTTTTCGATGGAGGTTGGAGGTATGGTGTATTTAATCTAGCATTATCTAATTATAGGTCAAAGCTAGATATAATTGAAAGTAAAATAAGGGATGAAGTGAACTCCCGTAAAAACGCAAAGCATATTCAAAGTCTCAAAGCAAATCGAGAACGAATAATGCAGAGGTTTGCCAAAGTTTCACAAAAATTAAATCAAATTAAATAAATATTATGACTAAAAAATTAAAAACTATTGACGTTAAAGGGAAACCTTACGTTGAGGTTCATGAAAGACTAAAGTATTTCAGAGCCAACTACAAAGAGTATTCTTTACTATCAGAAGTGGTGGAAAAGACTAATAGTTCTATTCTTATAAAAGCTGTTATTACTAATAGTGAAGGGAAGGTAATCGCTACCGGTTTAGCCGAAGAAGTAAAAGGAAGTAGCTTTATTAATAAAACCTCCTATGTAGAGAACTGCGAAACAAGTGCATGGGGTCGTGCTTTAGCTAATTTAGGCATAGGTCTTGATAGTTCAGTAGCGTCCTATGATGAGGTAGCAAATGCGAAATTGAATAGCTCTCCAAAAAAAGAAGCTGTTCATTTTAATCAAATAACCAAACTACCTTCTATAAATGTTGGAGATAATTATGCTGTTGCATTAGAGTTTATAGCTAAAAATAAATCTAAAGGGTTAAAGTGGTGTGGTACAGAGTTAAGAAAAATGTATCATATTGACGATGAGTATGCTACTGCTATTGCAAAAAACTTTAAAGAACTAGTATGATGGATATAATAGAAAAGTTAAAAGACGACCACGAATATTATAATGGGATTGGTCGTAACTATTTATCTAACTCAAATATTAATCAGCTCCTCACACACCCTAAATTATTTAGGCAAGAGCAACCTGACAATAAAAATTTTTTATATGGCAGATACTTTCATCAATTAATTTTAGAGCCGGAGAAGGCAAAAAACTTTGAGATAGTAGAAGCGTCTAGCCGTAACACGAAAGTTTATAAGGAAGCGTGTAATGATGGTAATATACGATTATTACAAAAGGAAGCTGATGAGTGTGAGATGCTAGTGGATATATTGTTTGAAAACATTGAGCTTTTTAGCATGATTAAAAATCCTAATAATATATATGAACAACCTCAAATAAAAGAATTGTTTGGTGTAGAATGGAAAGGTAAAGCTGATATTATTTCTGACGAATATGTAATTGATTTAAAAAGCACAAGTGATATTTCTAAATTTCATATCAATAGTTATTATTATAATTATGATAGCCAAGCATTTATCTATCAACATTTGTTTGGAAAACCTGTTATCTTTATAGCAATAGACAAGAGTCCTGAAAGATTTGGGATATGTGGTGTTTTTAAAACAAGTGAGTTAGCATTAGCTAAAGGGGAAGAGAAAGTCAAACAGGCAGTAGAAGTATATAATCAATTCTTTGCCAATGATAATGTTTCGGCAGAGGAAATAAATAATTATTATGTTAAAAAAAGCATTTAAAAAAATGTGGAGTTATCTTCCAAAGAGAACTCCTCCTAATACTATTATGTGGGTTCAAGTTCCGATGACTGCTGATAGTATTGATGATAAAACAAATATAATCATCTCAACAATTAATCATTTGGAACGTAATATTAAAATCAATAATCATGGCAGACCAAGAAAAGAAGTATGTACACAAAGCATCGAGTGGGAGTCTATTTAAAAATCAATACAAAGAAAAGGAAACACATCCTGATTACAAAGGTGGATGTGCTGACCCTAACGGAGTTCAGTATTCTTTAGCCGGTTGGGTATCAACTACTCAATCAGGTGAAAAGTATATTAGTATTAAAGTAGAGACACCATATGTGAAAGCCGAAGAAGAAAAATCAGCACCTCAGCCAAAAGCTGTTGATACTGATTTACCATTCTAACTATGCTATTCTTGTAGATTTAAGGAGGATTTTTCCTCCTTTTTTCTGCTTTTTTTTGTGTCGAAATGTTAATTTTCGAGCTCTATATAGAGCTATATAGTTTTTATATATATTTTTTTTATTTTTTTTATCCTTAAATAATAATATATATAACATTTTCAACACAGATACTGATAATCAACGAGTTATAAATAAAAAATCAACATAAAATCAACATTAAAATGACACAACAAGTAACTATATTCAAAAATATTAAAGAAACCATCACTCCATACCATGTAGGTATAGATACAATACTAGAAAGAATCAAAGAAGGTTCAGATTCAAAGGAGTTGGTTCAAAAGATAAGAAAGGAAAAGAAAAAGGCAGACCGGAATGAATTAAAAAAACAATTACCGGCTATCTGTTTTTCAGGTACATTTAATAAAAGAGCTGACAACTCACTCATCTTACATAGTGGAATTATATGTCTAGACTTTGATGGATATCCTGATTTTAAATCATTAATGCTTGACAAGGAGACGTTAAGCTCTAACAAGTTTGTGTATGCTGTCTTTGTATCACCTTCCGGAAACGGATTAAAAGTATTGGTAAAGATACCGGCAGACGCAGAGAATCATACAAAGTATTTTAATTCTTTAGAAAAACATTTTAACTCCTCCTACTTTGATGTAACCTCAAAGAACTTATCAAGAGTTTGTTATGAGTCTTATGACCCTATCATTCATATAAATAAAAACTCTAAAATTTGGGACAAGATAGAGGAAGAAGAATATACAGAAGTTAATATAAATAAAGACCCATTAACAATTCCTATTACTGATGAGAATAAGATTGTAGATATTTTACTTAAATGGTGGAGTAAAAAATATCCAATGACGGAAGGACAAAGAAATCAGAATGCTTATGTTCTTGCATCAGCTCTAAATGATTTTGGAGTCAACAAGAGTCTCGCATCCTATGTGCTTGGGCAGTTTAGCACTAAAGATTTTACAACAAGAGAAATAGAAAGAACAATAGATTCAGCATATTCTCAATCCCAAAACTTTGGTACTAAATTTTATGAGGATGAAGAAAAAGTAAATCAAGTAAAAGGAAAGTTAAGGAGAGGGGTTTCAAAAAAAGAAGTTAGAACTCAATTAGAGGAGTCAAAACTTGATAAAGCGATAATAGATTCAGTCTTAAATAAAGCAGAAGAGTCTAACAATAACCAAACTTTTTGGGTAAAAAACGATAAGGGTACTATAAAGATAGTTCATGTTTTATTTAAAGAATACTTGGAAGACAATGGGTTCTATAAATTTTGTCCTGAAGGTAGTAAGAATTATGTGTTTGTAAGAGTTCAAAACAATCTCATTGACCATACTACTGAAAAAGAAATAAAAGATTTTATATTAAGTGGATTGATAGAGCTTGACGACCTTTCTATTTACAACTACTTTGCTGACAATACAAGGTTTTTTAAAGACGAATTTTTAACTTTACTTTCATCAGTCAATATATATTTTATTGCTGATAATAAAAATACATCCTACTTATATTATAAAAATTGTGCTGTTAAAATCACAAAGGATAATGTAACTACTATTGATTATATAGACTTGGGAGGTTTTGTTTGGAAAGACCATGTAATTGATAGAGACTTTAAAAAATGTGGAATGGATAATTGTGATTATAAAACTTTCATAACAAATATTTGTGCAAAAAACGAAAGCAGAATAAAGTCAATGGAGTCAACAATAGGGTTTATGATGCATGGATATAAAAACCTTTCTTTTTGTCCGGCTGTAATCTTGAATGATGAGGTTATAAGCGACAACCCTGAAGGTGGTACAGGTAAGGGCTTGTTTATGAATGCTTTATCTCATATGAAAAAATTAGTTACCATTGATGGTAAAAGTTTTGCATTTGAAAGGTCGTTTGCATATCAGCTAGTTTCTGCTGATACACAGATATTATGTTTTGATGATGTAAAAAAGTATTTCGATTTTGAGAGATTATTTAGTCTTATTACGGAGGGTTTAACACTTGAAAAGAAAAACAAAGATGCAATCAAAATTCCTTTTAGCAAGTCTCCTAAAATAGCTATAACAACTAATTATGCTATTAAGGGTGCAGGTAATTCTTTTGCAAGAAGAAAATGGGAGTTAGAGTTACATCAATATTATAATAAAACCTTTACACCTTTTGATGAATTTGGTAAACTTATGTTTGGAGATTGGGATGAAGATATGTGGTGTGAGTTTGATAACTACATGATATCTTGTTTACAACTATATTTAGAAAAGGGATTAATTCAATCAGTATTTGTAAATTTAAAAGTGAGACAGCTGTCAGCAGAAACATCCCATGACTTTATTGAATGGTGTGGATTAGTAACAGGTCACGAACCAAATGATTTATTAAAACCAAATATGCATTTGCGTAAACAAGATTTATATTTTAATTTTATCGAAGAGAATCCTGACTATGGACCGAAAGCTAAAATGACTATATCAAGAACAAGATTTTATAAATGGCTTACAGCATATGGAGTATTTAAACAAGGTGTGCCGCCGGAAGAAGGAAGAGATGCATCAGGAAAGTGGATTAGGTTTAGAAGCAAACATGAGTTGGAATATAATAGTAAATTAGATATATGAAAGAAGAGCAAGACAATGAGCTAATGGTATATAATGCTATGATAAACTCATACAATGTTATAGTGGAAGACCGATTTGATAATTCTTTAATGGGGACTGACGATGGTGTATTTGTACACGATGTTCTTCAGCCGGTAGACAAAGAAGTTTTAGAAAATATGTTAGAATATTTTACTGAAGTTGAACACTATGAGAAATGTGCAAAAATCACAGCAATATTAGATTCTTGGACAGAAAATAAGTATAGAAAAATTTAAGCTGTACGAAGGGATTTGGATTTCTCGTCTAATTTTCGTATATTTGTAGAATCAATCAATAATGGTTGTGTTAATTAAATCAAATACATTATGAAAAACTTAGAAAATTTTCTAAACGATGCGTTTCACAAAACGCAATTAGACGAAGAAGCAAGAGGTGGCGTTGAAAAAAAGGATGTCATTTATTGCAATCAAACCAAAAAACATTATTGGGATGACCTCGGTCTTGTCCGAAACTTTGAAGTTCTAAAAGAACAAGAGGTAACATGGAAACAAGCAAAAGAAAAGTATCCTGAATGTTTTCGTTTAACTATGGTCATGAACTCAAAGGGAGTCTTTGAAAAAACTTGGAAGTCATAGAGTTAAGACCATATCAAAATACCATCATAGACATAGGTAGTCAAACCTTATTGAGTAGAGGGTTTGTCTACCTTGCTATGGAGGTACGAACAGGCAAGACCCTTACGAGCTTAGGGATAGCAGACCGAGTAAAAGCGGTGAACGTTCTGTTTGTTACAAAGAAAAAAGCTATCTCTAGTATTGAAGATGACTATCAACTACTCAATCCTTCTTTCAATTTAACTACCATTAATTACGAAAGCATTCACAAGATTCCTGATACTCAATGGGATGTTATTATATGTGACGAAGCTCATTCAATGGGTGCGTTTCCAAAGCCAAGCAAAAGAGCAAAGCAGGTTAAGGAACTGATTGGTAAAACAAAACCTTTTGTTATTCTTTTGTCAGGCACACCAACTCCTGAATCGTTTAGTCAAATGTATCATCAAGTTTATGGTATACCAACTAATCCTTTTGCTCATTACAAAAATTTTTATAGGTTTTCTGATGACTATGTAAATGTTAAAATAAAACCAATCGGAGGTCTGCAGATAAGAGATTACTCTGCAGGTTATGAGAGTATCCTTGATAAGATGCGACCCTTCACCATAAACTTTAGTCAAAAAAACGCAGGTTTTGAAGTGCAAACTACTGAAGAAATTTTGTATGTTCGCATGAAAGATGCGACTTATAGTCTTGCTAAAAAACTACAAAAACATTTAGTAGTAGAAGGCAAAGATGAGGTAATAATGGGCGACACACCTGTAAAGCTGATGTCAAAGCTACACCAAATCTTTTCCGGTACTGTTAAATTTGAAAGCGGTAGTTCTATGGTGTTAGACTTAACAAAAGCTGAGTTTATTAAAAATAAATTTTCAGATAAAAAAATTGCTATCTTTTATAAGTTTAAAGAAGAACTAAATGCAATTAAGGAAGTTTATGGGGAGACCATTTCAACGGAACTAAGCGTCTTCAATGAGACAAATAAAAGTATAGCTCTGCAGATTGTTAGTGGGAGGGAAGGTATTAGTTTACGCAACGCCGATGCATTGATTTACTATAATATAGATTTTTCTGCAACCTCCTATTGGCAATCTCGTGACCGCATGACAACCAAAAACAGACTTCACAATAAAATATATTGGGTGTTTACCTCAGCAGGAATCGAAGATAAAATTTATAAAGCTGTGACTCGTAAGAAGGACTATACTTTAAAACACTTCAAAAGAGATTTCTTAAATTTGTAGTATGAGATTTGTTAAGTTTACTTTGATTTGGATAAGCGAAAACTTAGCAATTCCATTTTGGGTGGTAGGTCATGTTCATTTATCTATACACTCGTTTCACGATTTAGTTGAAATATTTTCATCTATTGGAATGAACTTGATTGTGGGAATTGGATTTTACTTAGACTATAAAAATGACAGAACAGCAGATACAAAGCAAAAGAATAAAAGAGCTTGAGTCAAAAGGTTATTATGTTCTTAAACTTGTAAAGACAAATAAAAACGGTATACCGGATTTACTTGCTATTCCCCCAAACACACAGGTGCTGTTTAGCGAAGTTAAAACTGAAAAAGGTAGACTATCTACTTTACAAAAATATAGATTAAAAGAACTAGAAGAGCATGGATGCATCACAGAAATATATAGAGGGGATTGATACCTATTATGAGTTTGATGATAGTCTGATGCAAGACATGCAAGATATGGCAGACTACCTGTCCATTCCTATTGCGGTTCTTATAGAATGCAATGCTTATATGTTGCCAATGGTAGAAGGATACACCCAAAAGATAGGAGGAGTGTTGAAATATAGCACCCCTTATTTTTTTGAGGTAGAATATATCCATGAACCAAAAGATTTTCCTATATTTATTAATGTAAATAAAATTGATTGCGATACATATTTAGACTATGTTTCCAAAAATCAAACACTTAAATCAAATGAAGCCATATTACAGAGAGTCTACACGAGCCAATTTATTTAAAAAAATTATTAACCAAGTTTTCAACATAAAACTGACAAGTAAAACTCGTAAAAGAAACTTTGTAAATGGAAGAATGATTTTTGCAAAGCTCATGCGAGACGAAGGTTCTACTGTAAACGCTATTGCATCTCATCTTAATCTAGAAAGCCATGCGTCTGTGCTTCATTATTTAAAAAACATAAATTTTATTTTAGATTACGACAAAGAACTCCACTCTCAGTATCAAACCTGCGTCAGATATTACAAAATAGCAGACCCAAGAATAGATGAGTTGCAACCTCACGAGCTGAAAGGACATATTTTAATTTTGGAAGATAGAAATAAAATGTTATCTTTGGAAGTACAAAGTCTCAAAGAGACAATCCACACTAATCAACTCAGAGATAAGAGATTTAAAAAACTCTTTGATTTAATAAGAAGCCGAACAAAGCCGGAAACTGAGGGGGTTATTGAAAAAAAATTAAATACAATTTTTAATGGAGTATACGATTAAATAAAATTATGCCAATTAGAGGAGTTGAACACGAAAGAATCAAACACATCAATTTTGTGATGAATGAGATTCACAACTCTAACAACAACATCTACGAGCTTTTAATAGACCAACAATATAAGGAACTTCGTGTTGAAGTAGTGAACAACATTCGTATGCTTCGTTCAATACTAGAAAACATAGAAGATGAAATATAATTCCTACGACTTACCGAGTGGAGATAAAAACCATTACGATGAAATACGTCCCCGATTAAGCGGCAATAAACGTATTGCGTTTGAAAGCATTAATCGTAAAGAAAAAAGAATATTAATTATTGGAGACCTTCATGAACCTTTTTGTTTAGAGGGTTATTTAGAGTTTTGTCAACACATCTATGCCACATATAATTGCAATCATGTAATTTTTATTGGTGACATATTGGATTCGCATGGATTCTCATATCATGAACAAGACCCTGATGGTCTTTCAGCAGGAAACGAGCTGTCATTAGCTGTTAAGAGAATAAGAAAATGGTACAAAGCATTCCCTGTAGCTGATGTTTGTATTGGAAACCACGATAGAATGGCTTCTAGGAAGGCAATGACAGGGGGTATACCTTCAGCATGGATAAGGTCTTATAACGACGTATTAGGTACTCCAAAATGGAATTGGGTAGAAAATATTTCATATGACGATGTATTATATGAACATGGCGAAGGAGGACAAGCTAAGACCAAAGCTAAAAATAATATGATGTCTTCAGTCTGTGGTCACACACATACTACCGCTTATGTAGAGTGGTTGGTCGGAAAAAAGTTTAGAGTATTCGGAATGCAGGTAGGTTGCGGAATAGATGCAAAAACATATGCGGCAGCATACGCAAAAAATTTTAAGAAACAAGCCATAGGGTGTGGCGTAGTGTTAGGCGGACATACTGCCATAAATTGTTTAATGGATTTATAAATTTAATATGTGGTTTGAATCTCAACAGGATTTAAAAAGAGAAAAACAAGCAATCAATACATTCGTAGAAAAATTTAATGGAAGTTTTAAAAAGCTAGACCCTGAAGATATTGACTACAAAGTATTTGATTCTAAAGGAAAGCATATAGCTTATGCAGAAGTAAAGGGTAGATTACGCATGATAAAAGACGCATTTCCTCTACCGGTAGCTGCTCGAAAAATAGTCAAGTTAGCTGATAAAAGATTAAATCCTGTAATGATATGGGCTTGTCTCGACGGAATTATTTACTGTAAAGTAAAACATATAAAAGGCAATCTATGTTGGGGAGGAAGAAAACCTAGACCTGAATCTTATAACGATTTAGAACTTATGGTTTATTTTGAAAAAGATGAATCGCCTTTTAAAACTATTTACTTTTAGATTTTGCATTTCTTATTTCAAGAAGTTGTTTATATAAATCAGGATTATTTTCTTTTGCCCACTTTAACATCTCTGTTTTATTCAAACCTCCCCCTCTTTTTGGTCTTTGAGATTTAGGTATACCTAGCATAATGTATATGTTTTCTTCCACATCACCCTCTCCCATTAAAAGGTCATAAGCAGAAGCTACAGGGTCGACTTGTGCTTTTAAGATGAAAAATTCTAGTAATGTTTCGCTAACCTTGCCATATTTTTTTTCACTCAAATCCTTTTGAATCTCTCTTGATATTCGTTCAATAGGGTCTACTACTGTACTTTTTTTAAACGGAGGGATACCTTTACCTGTTTCTATACGATATGCTAAATCTATAAACGCATTTCCAAAGATAGGTAGTTCTGACAACATTGTAACACCCCATCTTTGTAGCATAATCTCCTCAACTGCTTTCTCTTTTTCTTTATCCGTCCCTCTGAATAAAACCATTAATTGTGCTACAGCTACGAAAGCCATGTTAGCAAGTGCAGCTGATAAAGTAAATCCTCTTACATCTTCTTTTTTCGGAGCTTCATCAATTGCTTTTCTTACATTACCTTTTTTAAGTTCAGCTGCTGCTCTTTGTACTGCTCTAGATATGTTTCTACCTCTATATGCAGTATCATTTAACTGAAGTAACATTGTGCTTCCAAACGTAGTAAATAATTTTAGTAAACCTGCTTCTCTTTGAAGACCTCCTTTGTCCATATCTCTACGAGACTGCTGAGTTAAATTGTATTCAACAAATCTTAATGCAGCTTCTGTTTCCGTCATACCGTTGGCTATGTCTTGATTGTAGACAGCTAAATAACCAAGCACCCCCAATATATCTCCAATACTTGTACCTGCACCCATAAGTGCTGAGATTTTTTCCGATACTTGTCTTGGTGTCATCTCTATATTACCTTTAATACCGGGTATTTTAAAAATAAAATTCATTACACTTTCTGATACATCAACCGTAATATTAGCACCTAATTCTTGACCTGAAGATAATTGTGTTAAGTTTCTTCCTGACAATGCATCTTGTAGTCTGTTTTCAAAACCTGCTGATATTCTTCGAGCTGTTTTGATTCCTCCTTCTTTTCCTAACAAAGTAGCTAAAAGTAATTGTAAATATCTTCCTACAAATACCGTTGCATCTAGCATTGTAGCCGGACCTTGTGCGAGAAGACCTTTAATTCCCCCTTTAGCTCTTAATCTACCTAGTGCACCTAATTTGCCACCCTTTACATCCATGTTGGTGAATCCCATAATCAAGGAACTTGCCTGTTTTGGTATCTGCCATAACTTATTATTTAATATATACGCAACAAAACTACCTTGCATCCAATTAATCCACCAAGATTTGTTTGTACTGTTTTTAAATGCAACCGCTCCATTAACAGAATAATTTAAAGTTTGATTTACAATCCCTTCTGTTCCTGTAGCTCTTAATAAAAGTTTTACTGAGTCAAACTGCAACATCTTGTTGAAGGTTTTAACCTCATCTGCATATGCTTTGTATCTTTCATTAGCTTCAATATGAGTATTTAATGTGTTATCAAACAAAGTAGTAAGGTCAATAACCCCTGTCTTACCTCTTGCTCTTAAAGATTTAGGTGATATAGCATTAAACCCATCCATATAAGGTGATTTAGTAGTTACCATGTCCTCTTTTCGTATAGACTCTGTGGTGTCAATTCTTACCGGAAAGTAATTATCTATCTTTCCTAAACTTACATCATTGTTTCTAATGTAAACTTCGTTTACCTCATCAAAGTAAGTATCCGATAAATATTCAACAACCCCATCAACATATGCAATTGCTTCAGGACCAAGATGGGTTTTTATTTGTTCTATCACCTCATCAGTAATTCCTTGTTCAGCTATTCTCTTTCTTGTATCCTCATTCAAACTCATTGCATAGTGATACATCAACATTTCTGCACTATAACTAATAGGTTTACCTTTGTTGTTTTTAATTTCTAAAGGTCCTTTAGAGTGCAATAATTGTGGAATACCTATTATTCTTCCTTTTTTAATCCCTGCTTTCTTTGCTATGTTATCAAGTATAGTCTTAACTCTTCTTTCACCTTGCTCTCTATTGAAGTTAGCTCTAGCTAAACGCTGATGAAATTGTTTTTCAAAAAATTTAGTTCCATACACACCATCAAGCATATTGAATACAGTTCTTGAGTTACTGACCGTAACGTCAACCATTTGTCTAATTCCTCTAAGCCAATTCTTAGCACCAAAAAAGTCTTCATAACCTTTCATTATAGCTTCATAACCTTTAGCTATGGTTTTTATAGCACCCCTTTTCTTCAAAGAAGTTAGAAAGTTCATACGCTCACTTTGAAACTCTTGATTTGTTTTTACAGAACCATCTTCATTAAATAAAGATGGATTGTTAGTTTGAATATCTGAATCGGCTTGGTCGTTTAATTTTTCTGCTTCTTCTCTTCTCTTTTGTCTTCTTTTAAATAACCTCTCTGATGATTCTTTACTATCCTCTCGTAATGCTCTCATCACTTCTTGAAGTTCTGAAAGTGTCATCTGCTCAATGTTACCGAAACGAGCAACCGCTTCAACCTCACCTAAAAGAATAGCTTCTTCTAAAGTTAAATCTATACCCTCAGCTTCTTTCTTTAAAGCTGCATCTATTTGAGCTTCTTTAGAATCAAGCTCTTCTTGCTTCGCATTTAACTCGTCAGGAGTCATGTTAATTATTTTATCGACAGCTGCAAAATATGTAATACCTCTATATTCAATAGTACCGGCTTCAGGTTTTTTTGTAGTACCTTTTCTCGTTTTCTTTTTCTTATTAACGTAATCTTGAATTTTCTTACGTTGTTGGGCTTTATCTTTTTCCTCTACTTTTTTAGCTATCTCCTGCACCTCTTCAAGTATAGCATCAAAGTTTTCTTGAGTTACTTGTGCTACTCTTTTATTAAGACTTGTTAATGTTTGCTTAGTAATATTGTCAGACCTAGGAATTAACCCTTTAATAATATTAGTCAATCTGTTTTTGATTCCTTGAGATAATTTTTGCTCTTTCTTTCTTCCTTTTAGTTCATCAATTATAGACTTAATTTCTCGTTGTGTTTCAACACCCGCTACACTACCAAACTCTTTATCGTAAGCAACTATTAATCTTTGTTGGTCTACCTCAGAAAGTTTTTTAAATGTAGGATTATTTTTTAACTCAGTTATACGTTGAGCTCTTTCTTCTTTAGTGGTTACAATTTTACCTTCTCGTTTTTGTTTTCTTTTTCTTTTATTTTCTGTTGCTTGTACTTCGGCAAGGATTTTTCTACCAACGTTGATACCACCTTCAATGTTACCGAAAGCTCTAGGCACAGGTGCTCTTTCTTCCTGCATCGCCGCTACAGCTTCTTTCTTACTAAGACCATGTCTTCTTCTTAACACCTCCTGAATATTTACTTCAGGAAGGGCTTGTTGTCTTCCTCTGTATATTATCTCTTCTATAGATAAATCTTTTTTGAATAACACATCAGGATTCTTAAGTTTTTTCTTTTGTACGTCAGTCAGCTCAATTGGTTCTCCACTAAATATATCAGCTATAGCTGTGTTTAAGAAACCATCAAGATTTAAGTCCTGTATTTCTTGGTCAGTCAAATCTTTAGACATCTTAAACGATTTCTTTATGTAAGCCCACATACTATTTAACCAATCTTTAAATTTCTGCTGCAGAGTTTTGTTTACAATAGACTCACCTTTGTTTCCAATAAGAACAGCCATTGTTTCATCAATAGCTTTCTGCTTATCACCCTTAAATCTTTTTAATTGTTTTTTATACTCTTCTGTTTTACTTACAAGTTCTTTACCTCTATTATATATTTTTACACCTTGAGGAGTGGTTTTTAAATAATCCACCCAAATATGACCCATCTCATGAATAGCTGTGTTAAATAATGAGCTTTGGTTTTT
>TARA_R100000742_G_C4279684_1_pt1 | contig 23550 bp, 27 predicted proteins | sample TARA_R100000742 | Tara Oceans TARA_R100000742 (sample SAMEA2623309) | marine metagenome | biome: marine biome (ENVO:00000447); feature: deep chlorophyll maximum layer (ENVO:xxxxxxxx); material: "saline water (ENVO:00002010), including plankton (ENVO:xxxxxxxx)" | depth 40 m | reverse complement strand
TCACCATCTTTATTTTGATATACGATCATGCTACTCTTTTAAGACCTCCCATCATTTTGTTGGCTTCTTGTACTAATTGTTTAAAAGGGTTTGGTTTTCTTTTGTTGCCAAACTCTCCCCAGAGCTGGTTGTACTTTACCCAGCTGCTGCTCCAGTATCCAAACATTTCAAATTTGTACCTGGCTAAACTGTCGATAGCCTTGTCGTAGGCTTCGTTCATTTTTTGTTCTAAGATATCGTTTTTATCCATATTGTTTTACCTCCAATCCTCTTGCATGATTATGTATTTAACTCTTGGTAAATGGTCACCAAGTAACTTGTATTCGTAAATATCGTTCATGGCATTAAAGTATCCAGCTTTGTAAACCTCGGCAGCTTCTTTAAATTTTTTTACCGCTTCTGGGTTTTGGTTCTTTTTGTAATAAACATCAACACTGCTACCTCCAGCAAAATGTGCGGCTCTGCAATATGTTAATTTAACATCATATTTTTTAGCCAATTTTCTGACTGCTTTAGCTGCTTCAGCTGCTCTACTTAGTTTCATTATTTACCTCCTTTAAAACTCTTTTTCCGTTTGCATCTATTTCGTAAGTTTTGATGCTGATGACTGGATCTGGTTTGTTGTTGTAGACCACTTTATTTTTTTTCTTATCTTCTTTTTTCAATGTTAGTCCATCCTTCCGTCATTGTAGGCTACTTCAAAGCCTTGTTTTTTTAAGTATTCCATCGCTGGGTATCTTGCTTTTGCTACTCCTACATTACCCTGGGTGAGATCTCCATCTACCACATTTTTCCAGCGATGTTTTCTGCAACCTTTTGGTATGTAACAGATCTCAAGACCTTTACCTAGACAGCAAGTTCCCTCGTCTACCGCACCTTGTTTTTGCCATTCTTCTTTCCAAAGAATTTCTGCAAAAGCAAAATGCTGCCAGTTTTCATCCAAGTATTTTTCTTTGTATGCTTTTATTTTCTTACCTCCGTACCAGTCTACTTCTATATAGTTTCCCATTATTGTTGTACCTCCTTGTAAGGATCATAAACCATGTAATTTTTTTCGATAAAGACACCTGGTCTATCCATGTTTTTTTGCATTTTTGCAAAGTCAATCATGTGAACCTGGAAAGTTCTTTTATCTTCCCACTCTACCAAGATGAAACCTTCATCTCCGATCTTAATAATTTTGCCAAAGTCATCTGGGATACCAGCTCCCCAATGTCCTCTGACTTTTTCACCTACTAGGTGTTCGATGTTTGCCATTTTGTTACCTCCGTTTTTGATTTGTTTTAACATCTATAATATATATAGCACTGAATGCTATGATGTCAATACCCTGGGTAAAAAAAAATATAAAAAAAGTTGAAATAAAAAAAATAATATAGATATTTATGCTATGACATTAGAACAATACAGAACAAAATATAATTATACATATCAAAAATTAGCAGAAGTATTAGGTTTTTCGGATCATTCTAATCCAGCCAGGTTGGTACAGCGATGGTGTCAAGGATTGATACCTAGCTCAACTAACATTAAAAAAATTGTCCAGGCTACTGGCAATAAGGTTAGAGTTAATGATTTCTTCCAAGACTAATCCCGATCTTTTAATTTTTAATTGGAAAGATCCCCAGGAAGATGAAACAGGCTGGAAAGAATTAAAGGTTAGTTCTATCGGTCTGGCTGATTGTTTCTCTGTGGGTTGGATTATTAACGAAACAGACGATTATTTTGTATTAGCAGCGGATTTGATTATCAGTAAAGGGAAGATAACAGATACAGGAAGGCGGCAAAGCATATACAAAAGCAGATTAAATATACACAAAAGGATTGATTTTAACATTTATGATACAAAAATGGAAGCTGCTCAAACTGGTAAATTCAAGAAAAGAACTTAACGATGCCGCCAGGCGGGTTATGTTTTTTTTATTAGATAGAGAAAATAATAAAACCAGAAAACTATATCCTAGTCATGCCAGGTTGGCTGAAGATACTGGACTACATTCCAGGAGTGTAACCAGGGGTATTAATTGTTTAATTAAATATGGTTTTTTACGCAAGATACGCAGAGGAGCTACTGGCAGAGCTACTGAATATGAGATTAACTACAATATAACAGTAGACACATTTGTCCAAAGTAGTAGACAGATTTGTCCAAAACAGGCGACAGATTTGTCTGACCAATTAACTAATGAATTAACTAATAAATTAACTAAGATTGATAAGACAGATTTGTCTAGTGTTATGAAAAAGAACGAAGTAAATAATATTATTAAAAATATAGCAAAGATAACTAATCCTAATTACCGAGCTGTCGTTGATGGTGCTAAAAAGAAATATTTAGATCCAGAATCAATTAGACAGCGATATGTCCAGAAGACTGGTAATTATCAAGAGTCATTTAAATGGAAAGAACTGTATTTAAATCCTAAGACTAGCAAAGCTGCATGGGATTATGCAGTTCATTTAGGCATTGTAAAAGAATTTAAGAAGAAATAATAATGGTTGGTAGACCAAGTAAAAAAATATATTGTGAAGCCAAAAGGAAATACGATGGTAAACAGTGCCAGGCTAAAGGTATCTTATGTAAGAATGGTAGGTATGTTTGTCGGTATCATGGTGGATTAAGTAATGGAGCTACAAGTCCAGAAGGGAAACTAAAGGCATATAAAAACTTATTACCATTTAAAAATAAATCAGATGAAGAAATCAAAAAATATATTACAGAACATATTGCAAAAGCTAGAGCTTGGTGAAACTTTAGTTAGTATTTGTAGAGATAAGGGAATGCCTGGTCAATCTACTGTTAATACCTGGATGAGAGAAGATGATAAGTTTAAGGATAAAGTATTAGATGCTAGACGTATGGGAGCTATGGTTTGGTTGGATAAGTGCCAGGAGCTACTGGATCAAGAGGTAGAGCCACAGAAGGTACAATGGTACAGAGAGAAGCTACATCATGCCAGGTGGTTGGTGTCTAAGCTGGTTAATGTTTTCGGTGATAAGCAGACAGTTGTCAATGAAGGTGATCCAGTTATCCAGGTTGTTTGGAAGGAAGATGGCAGCACGACAGAGAAAGAAGCGGATCTCGCACACACGACAAGAAGTTCTGGTAAAAAAGAACAAAATACAAACAAAAGTACCCACTAGATATGGTAGTCAATTCTGTCGCAGTTAGAAAAACGTTGATAAATATAGAAATATTTGTTGCATAATATGTATTATCGGAATTATATAAAAAAAACCCAGAAAACCAGGCGGATTTTACAGATTTTTTTTTTGATATACCCCCAAAAAATGGTCTGCGTCTGAGTATATATAATATATGGGAAAACAAGACACTTGAACAAACATAAACTCGTTACTGCAAAAGTATTGATTGACAATAAAAGTAAAGAAGTAAAAATTATAATTGGCAAATTTGATAGTGAAAAAAAAATGTTAGAAGCTGCTGAAATTATTTGTGAACATCTATCTATAGATTTTATACCAGATATTATTAGTTTATCTATGAGTGAAACAATCCATTGAAAACTATAGAAATACCATACACTCCTAGACCACAGCAAAAGACTCTGCACCAGGCATTAGACAAATATAGATTTGCAGTATGCGTTATGCATCGTAGAGGAGGTAAGACCATCTTCTCTATCAACCACTTAATTAAATCGGCTCTGACGAGCAAAAAAAGAGCCTTTAGAGGTGCATTCTTCGCACCAACAAGAGTCCAGGCTAAATTGATTGCCTGGGATTATATTAAACATTATTCCAGGAAGATACCTGGCATGAAGTTTAATGAAACAGAATTAAGAGCTGACTTTCCGACAGGAGCTAGAGTTACATTGTTTGGTGCTGAAAATCCCGATAGTGCCAGAGGTCAATACTTTGACATGGTATTCTGTGATGAGTATGCACAAATGGATGAAAGAATGTTTCCAGAAATTATCAGACCAGCGGTAGCAGACCGCCTGGGTAGTGTAGCCTTTATAGGAACTCCAGCGGGAATGAACAGTTTTTATGATTTGTATGAAAAAGCAAAAGGAGATCCCGCCTGGTATACTTGTATCTATAAGGCTAGTGAAACAAACTTAGTACCTAAGACCGAGCTAGAAGAAGCTAGGAAACTGATGACCGAGGATCAATATCAACAAGAGTTTGAATGCTCCTGGACAGCCAATGTTAGTGGTGCGGTTTATGGTAAGGTCATAGATAAGATGGAAGAAAAAAACCAGATAGGAAGATATCCTTATGATCCTGGTTTTCCTGTAGATGTTTATTTCGATTTAGGTATATCAGATGATACGAGTTTATTATTTGTTCAACAAATTAACCGAGCCATCATGGTCTTTGACTGTTATTCCAATAATAACAAAAGCCTAGATCACTATGCGGATTATATAAAACAAACAGGATATAATATTAGAAATTATATTTTTCCACACGATATAGAACATAGAGAGATGTCTACTGGACATTCCAGAAAAGAATATGCATTTAGTATGGGAATGCGACCTATCAGAGTTTGTCCAAAGCTACCGATAGAGGATGGTATTCATGCTGGACAACTCTTGCTAAATCGTACATATATTGATAGAGATAATTGTAAACCATTCCTGGATGCGATGAGATGGTATCATCGTAAATGGTTAGACAAGTTAAAAACTTTTTCTAAACCAGTCCATGATTGGTCAAGTCATTATTGCGATGCCTGGAGAACTGCAGCTATTGCAATAAGAGATTTAGATTTTGACAACACAGCTCCTCCGCAACAATATGCAGAGGGGATAAATTACGATCCACTAGGGAGGGATTGATATGGGATTTTTAAGACCAAAGACACCACCGCCACCACCACCTCCAGCTCCGCTGCCACCAGTACCAGCTGCGACAAGAGCAGAGTTACCTGGCGAGTCTACAGAAATGATAGATCAAACTATGCAAAGAAAAAGATCTGGTTATACAAAAACAATTCTTACATCTAACAAAGGCGTAGAAGAAGATCCACAAATTTATAAGAAAACTTTATTAGGTGGTTAAATGAGTTCAGAAGGAGCAACACAAAAAATAAACCAGGAAAGAGCTGCTAAGACGCAAGAGCTTATGGAAAATATTATGACTGGTGGAGAGATCTCTAAAAAGAGAGAAGCAGAATTACAAAAAGCAGCAGACTATGGTAGAGGTATACAGTTTGTAGAAGGATCACCAAAGGTAGAAGGTTTAACGCAAAAAGATGGCAAACCAGTTTTTAGAACGGGAGCTTCTGCTGTTGATTACACAGGAAGAATAACTGCGTCTGCACCAACATTTGGAGAACTAGCGGGTGATTTATCAAGAGCAGTTTTTGGTGGTCAAGCAAAAGATCCAGCATATCTAAGAGAGCCTCTTAGTTCTGCTCCAGGTACAACCACAAAAAACTATATGCAGTACACACCGAAACCACAAAAGGTAAAAGGGATTGTGCCTACGATGGTAGAAAAAGGTGGTACACCAATAGGTATGGCGATGAATGCAATTTTAGGTAAAGAAGATATTAGTAAAGAATCAGCAGCAGAAAAAAGAAAAAGAATTTATGAAGCGGGTGTTAAAGATTATTCCACATTGTTAGGTGGACAGAGAAATCAGAAAGGTGGATTAATTAAATAATGAATGGTAAGGATTTAAGAAGTCAGTTTAGTCAATTAAAAACGAAAAGACAAAACTGGGAAAGTCATTGGCAAGAAGTAGCAGACTATTGCTTACCAAGACGAGCTGATGTAACAACAGCTAGATCTAGGGGAGATAAAAGAACAGAAAGAATATTTGATGGCACAGCTCTCCATAGCCTGGAGCTACTAGCTTCTTCTTTACATGGAATGCTGACTAACGCAGCAACTCCCTGGTTTTCAATGAGATTTAAAGATGAGGAGATATCATCAGTCGAAGTAAATAAAGAATGGTTAGAGTCATGTACTGCAACTATGTATATGGCATTAGATAGATCTAATTTTCAACAAGAAGTACACGAACTTTATACAGATATGTGTGCCTTTGGTACTGGCTGTATGATGATTGAAGATGATGAAAAAGATTTTATAAGATTTTCAACCAGGCATATTAAAGAAATTTATATCCAGGAAAACAACCAGGGTGTTGTTGATACAATCCATCGTGAATTAAAAATGTCAGCGAGAGCTGCATATATGCAGTTTGGAGATAAGTTACCAAAAAGAATTGCAAAGATAGTAAAAGAATCACCGCATGATGATGTAACTCTATATCATTGTATTAAGCCTAATGATGAACTTAATCCATATAAACTAGATAATAAATCTATGGAGTATAGCTCCATCTATTACGATGATGATGGCACGATTATTAATATATCTGGTTTTAGAGAGTTTCCTTTTGTCGTACCCAGATGGTTAAAATCTAGTAATGAAGTATATGGTAGATCACCATCTATGACAGCTCTTGCTGATATTAAGATGATTAACAAGATGGCTGAAACAACAATTAAAGCAGCACAAAAAATGGTAGATCCTCCGCTACTTGTACCAGATGACTCTTTTATGCTACCAGTAAGAACACAACCAGGCGGATTGAACTTTTATAGATCTGGTACTAGAGATACAATCACACCATTAAATATTGGTGCGAATACACCACTAGGTTTGAATATAGAAGAACAAAGAAGAACAGCTATTAAACAAGCCTACTATATAGATCAATTATTGATGTCGCAAAATATCCAGATGACAGCAACAGAGGTAATGCAACGTAATGAAGAAAAGATGAGATTGTTAGCTCCTGTTTTAGGTAGACTACAATCAGAAATGTTGCAGCCTTTAATTAATAGAACTTTCAATATTCTACTAAGGAAAGGAATATTACCAGCAGCTCCAGAAGAACTACAAGGTCAAACTATTGATATTGAATATGTATCACCATTAGCAAGATCTCAGAAACAAGGAGATGTCCAGGCAATATTACGAACCTTAGAGATAGTTACACCGATGGCACAGATGAGTCCAGTCATGGATTTCATTGACACCGATAAGATGGTTAAACACTTAGCAGATATTTTAGGTGTACCATCCAAGGTAGTAAGATCAGCTGATGAAGTTATGCAGATCCGTAAGCAAAGAGCTGAAGCACAACAAGCACAAGCTCAAGCTCAACAAGATATGCAAACAGCAGAAGCTGGTGGAAAAGTAGCTCCATTAGTGAGAGAACTAAATCGTGGACAGTAAAAAAGTAGAAGAACTACTTAAAGACTACAAAATTACTTTTGGAACTGTTCAAGGAGAAAAGGTGTTACAAGATCTTGAAAATAGATTTCATCACAATGTAACTACATTTTCCAAAGATGCATTAGAGATGGCATACCTGGAAGGACAGAGATCTGTCATCTTAATGATTAAAAATATAATTAAGGAGAATAAGAAAAAATGAGTGAAGAACAGACAACTGTTGTTGGAGAACAACAATCTGAGCAGCCACAGGCGGAAGCACAAACAACAGATACAGGAACTACTTTTTTAGATACACTACCAGAAGATGTTAGAGGAGAACCATCCTTAAAAAATTTTACTAATTCTGGAGATCTAGCAAAAAGTTTTATTCATGCACAACGTATGGTAGGTATGGATAAGATACCAGTACCAGGTAAACATTCAACAGAAGATGATTGGCAAGTTGTTTATGACAGATTAGGTAGACCATCTGATCCTAATGAATATGCTTTTGAAAATTCATCATTCCAGGCAGATGATCCTGGTGTTGTTGAATTTAAAAAAGTAGCTCACGCAGCTGGATTAAATCCTAGCCAGGCTAATAAGATTATGCAATTTTATGATGGGTTACAAAAATCATCTGCAGAAACAGTTACTAATAATGAACAAAAAGTAAAAGAAGAATCAGAGCTAGAACTGCGTAAAGATTTTGGTCTTGCCTTTGATAAAAAAGTACAACAAGCAGATAATGTATTTCAAAAATTTTTTCCAAATGAGATGAAGGATGTTAAACTAGCAAATGGAAATTTGTTAGGCAACGAACCTATCTTTATAAAAGCACTTGCAAAGTTAGCTGATAACTTTTCTGAAGATAGTATACAGTCTGAAAATGACTTGACATTAACACCAGATGATGCTCAAAAAGAAATAAACAAGCTAATGAGTCCAGGTACTCCCTATTGGGATAAAAAACATCCTGGTCATCAAGCAGCTGTTGAAGAAGTTGCCATGCTCCAAAATATGAAGCATGGGATCATTCCAGAATAATCCGCAAGGACTCTGGCGACACTAGGAACAGACTGGCATCTATCAGATGTAAAATGAAGGTAAAACTCGAAAGGGATAATTTATCGACAGTATATTAACAAACTAAGAAAGGAAATGACGAAATGTCAAACCAAATAACCACTGCGTTTGTGGAACAGTATAGTAACAACGTAACTATGCTTTCACAACAAATGGGTTCTTTACTTAGAAATGCTGTTGATGTTGAAACTGTAAAAGGAAAGAATGCTTTCTTTGAACAGATTGGAGAAGTTACAGCACAAGTAAGAACTTCAAGACATTCAGACACTCCTCAGTTAGACACACCCCACTCTCGTAGAAGGGTAAGTCTAGCGGATTACGAGTGGGCTGATCTTATAGACGATCAAGATAAAGTAAGAATGTTAATTGATCCTACATCCTCATATGCTAAAGCAGCAGCTGCAGCTATGGGTAGATCTATGGATGATGTTGTCATCACTGCTTTAGGCGGCACAGCTAATACGGGAGTTAGTGGAGGTACATCTACAGCTCTACCATCTGCACAGAAGCCTTATTCTGCTTCGCAATCAGATGGCTTAACAGTCGCTAAATTGTTAGAAGCTAAATATCTTATGGACAATGCAAGTGTTGATCCTTCACTCAAGAGATTTTTTGTATGTTCACCAAAGCAAATTCAAGATTTGTTGAACACTACTGAAGTGAAATCATCTGATTTCAACACAGTAAAAGCTCTTGCACAAGGACAACTAAACTCATTCTTAGGTTTTGAGTTCATTATGTCTACAAGACTTAGCTTTGATTCTACTAACACTGACGACAGACTTTGCTATGCTTTCACAGAAGATGCTATCAAACTTGCTATTGGTAAGGATGTAACAGCTCGTATTGATGAGAGATCAGACAAAGGCTATTCTACCCAGGTATACTATTGCATGAGCATTGGTGCTACCAGAATGGAAGAAGAAAAAGTCGTTGAAGTCGCTTGTGATGAATAGGAGTAAAAAATGGCTAGTGTAAAAGGTGCAAATATAACCAACATGGACAGCACACCAGCTGTCAATGTATCATCAGAAAATGCGGGAGGTAAAATCAGAGTATTTCACGATACTTATGAGGCATCCTCTTTAGCTTCTGGTTCTGATATCACTATCGCAAGAATACCAGCAAATGCCACAATTCACGATGTAATCGTAAAATGTGATGCGTTGGGTTCTAGTGTTACTCTTAAAGTTGGCGATTCTAGTGATGATGATAGATTTATTACTGTTGTAGGAACTTGGAACGTAGCTGGACAATCTCAGTCTATGTTAGCGGGTTCTTCTACTGGCGCTCCAGTACCAGCAGTAACTGGTCTAGGCTATAGAACTACAGCATCCACAGATGTTCTAATTACTACTGGCGGTGCATCCGCTACTGGAACAATCTTTGCATGGGTAATGTACTCTGTAGAGTAATTTATTTGGGGGAGCATTTGCTCCCCTAATATGATATAAAATGGATGTATGGGAGATATTATTTAGGGAGAAAAAAATGCCAAAAGTAGGAAAAAAATCATATCCATATACTAAAACTGGAATAGCAGCTGCCAAGAAAGATGCTAAAAAGTCTGGTAAAAAAACATCATATGGAAAGAAAAAATAATGGCTAAAAAAGGATTATATTACAATATTAACCAAAGAAAAAAAACCATGATTGGTTAATAGGATGACATCAGTAGTAGAAATTTGTAACTCAGCACTGAATATTTTAGGTGCAAACAATATTACAGCTCTGACCGAAGATAGTAAAAATGCTAGGCTGTGTAATCAACGATATGAACCATTAAGAGATGCAGTATTTAGAGAACATACCTGGAATTGTTTAATCAAAAGAGTTGAATTAGCACAAGATACAGATACTCCAACACACGAATATAGTTATCAATATCAGTTACCTAGTGATTGTGTTAGGGTTTTGTCGCTAGGTGGCTATCATAATGGATCATCATCAAACCTGGATGGTGGACAAAAATTTAAAGTTGAAGGTAGAAAAATATTAACAGACGAAGAAACTGTTTATTTAATCTATTCAGCCAGGATAACAGATCCTACACAATACGATACATTATTAATTGAAAGTTTAGTAGCCAGGTTAGCAGCAGAATTATGTTATGCTGTTACTAGCTCTACAAGTTTAGCAGTAGCTCTTAAAAGAGATTATCAAGAAAAGCTAAGATTAGCTAGACACGCAGATGCTACTGAAGGTACTGCTGATGTATTAGACTCCTCAACCTACATCAATGCGAGGTACTAATGCCAAGACAAACTGTTGCTTATACTAATTTTACAGCTGGTCAATTATCACCGAGATTAGATGGAAGAACAGATCTTACAAAATATTATAATGGTGCAAAAACATTAAGTAATTTTACAATACAACCACATGGAGGAGCTAGTCGTAGACCAGGCACAAGATTTATACACGAAGTTAAAGATAGTTCTAATGCAGCCAGGCTAATACCTTTTGAATTTTCAACAGTACAAACTTATGTTCTAGAATTTGGCAATCAATACATTCGTTTTTTTAAAGATAAAGGAATTATCACTGAATCTAATGTGTCAATATCGGGTATCACCAAAGCAAATCCAGCAGTTGTAACTGCAACAGGACATAGTTATAACAATGGGGATCATGTTATTATTAGCTCAGTCGGTGGAATGGTGGAAGTTAATGGCAAAACTTTTATTGTCGCTAACAAAACCACCAACACATTTGAACTTACAGATGTTGATGGGGATAATGTTAATTCTAGTAGTTTTACTACCTACACTTCTGGTGGTGTTGTTAATAGAATATATCAAATTACTTCCCCTTATGCAGCTGCCGATTTAAGTGCTATCAAGTTTGCACAATCTGCTGATATTATGTATCTCGTACATCCAGATTACAGTGTCCGAAAACTCACTAGGACTGGTCATACAAGTTGGTCTTTAACAGAAGTAGATTTTACCAATGGTGCTTATTTATCTAGTAATACAACAACCACAACACTAACATCATCAGCTCATACTGTAGGAACTGGTAGAACGCTGACAGCTAGTGCAAGTTTATGGGTATCTACAGATGTTGGTAGATTAGTAAAATTTAGATCTGGTTATGGTAAAATTACAGGGTATACATCCGCAACAGTAGTTGATTGGCAAATTATTACAGACACAGGAAGTGCTAGTGCGTCTGTGGATTGGTCATTAGGAGCTTTTTCTGGCACTACTGGATATCCATCATGTGTTACTTTTTTTGAACAGAGATTAGTTTTTGCATCTACATCAGAAGAACCACAAACACTATTTTTTTCTAGGGTTAATAATTACGAAGATTTTGAGGATGACAGAGGTGGTACAGTTACAGACTCATCTGCGATGACATACACGATAGCTTCTAATCGAGTTAATACAATTAGATATTTATCTGCACAAAGATCTTTAATAGCGGGTACTACTGGTGGTGAATTTGTTGTATCTGCATCGGGTACTACTTCACCAATTACACCAACCAATATACAAATTCAAAGACAAACATCTTATGGAACAGCTAATGTCGATGCTATCCAGGTAGCAAATGTTACGATGTTTTTACAGAGAGCTAAAAGAAAGATTAGAGAACTAACCTATAGTTTTGATTTTGACTCTTATGTAGCTCCCGATATGACGATCCTGGCAGAGAATATTACAGAGTCTGGTGTTAAAGAATTATCATATCAGCAAGAACCAGAGAGTATTATTTGGGGAACAAGAGAAGATGGTAAGTTAATTGGTCTGACGTATCAAAGAGCAGAGGATGTAGTCGGATGGCATATTCATGAAGTAGGTGGTTCTTTTGGTTCAGATAGTTTTGCTCATGTAGAAAATATTGCCACTATACCAGGAGATGTAGACGAAGATGATTTATATATGGTAGTTAAAAGAACTGTTAATGGATCTACAAGAAGATATGTAGAATATTTAACAAACTATGATTATGGAGATAGTATTACAGATGCATTTTTTGTTGATAGTGGTTTAGCTTATAGTGGATCTGCTACAACAAGCATATCTGGACTAGATCATTTAGAAGGACAAACAGTATCTATATTAGCTAATGGTTCAACGCATCCAGATAAAACAGTATCTAATGGAGCTATTACCTTGGATAGAAGTATTACAAAAGCACAAATAGGATTGGCTTATACCAGTTTATTACAGACAATGAGAATAGAAGCGGGAGCTGCAGAAGGTGTAGCTCAAGGTCAAACGAAACGTATACACGAAGTTACAATAAGATTACTAAATTCTGTAGGTGTTGAAATAGGATCAGATTTAAACAATATGGAAAGAATACCATTTAGAAGTTCAGCAGATGCGATGGACACAGCGATAGCTCCCTTTAGTGGAGATAAACAAGTAGAATTTAGAGGAGATTTTGAAACTGATGGATTTATTTATGTAAGGCAAACGCAGCCTTTACCAATTAATATTATTGGTATATATCCAAGAGTTACAACAAATGAAGGGTAGTTTAAACATTATTCCTTTCAAAACAGAACATGGTTTAACAATGACTAGAGGTATTATGAATGATCCAGCAGTAAAAATAGATAAAGCCTGGGAAAATCATTTACATAACCTGGAACAACCTGGTCAAGCCTTTACTGCTGTCTATAATAATCAATACATCGTATCGGGTGGTATTTGTCATATGTGGGATAAAGTTTATGAAGGATGGGTATTAGCATCTGATAAAATATGGGATCATCCTAGAGCTGCAGCAAGAGCTGTGAAAAAAGGATTAGAACAGTTGATTGCAGAAAATAAAGTTGTACGATTGCAAACAGCTGTTAAAAAAGACTTTGAACTTGGTCATCGTTTTGCAAAATGGCTTGGCTTAGAGAATGAAGGCACAATGAAAAAATATATTTCAAATAACGATCATATAAGATATGCAAGGATAATAAAATGGGATTACCAGCAGTAATAGCAGCATCAACCGCAGTCGGTGCAGTAGCCAGTATCCAGGCTGGACAAGCAGCAGAAGCAGCGGGTAAACATCAACAAACAATAGCTGAACAGAATGCCAAAACATATGAACAAAAGGCAGAAAGATCTGTTGAAATTGGTGAATACAAAGTCAAAAGATTTAATAAAGATTTTGAAAAAACATTTGCGAGTGTTGAAAGAGCCTATGCTTTTTCTGGTGTAGATCCATCCAGGGGTACACCATTAGCAGTCATGGAAGATTATTTAACAGAAGCAGAAATAGAAAGAGCTAACATTAGATATAACTCATCTATTGAAGCAAACGATTATAGAGAAGCAGCTGTGATATCCAGGATGGAAGGTGATTTGTCTAGATACCAGGGTAGACAATTACGAACTGCATCATATTTTAAAGCTGGACAAACATTACTTGGAGGAGCATCTGATATTATGTATATAAACAAATATGCTGGGTTAGTCTAATGGTACAAATACCAGAGTTTAAAGCCAAGACAGCTCCGACATCCCAGACGGGTACAAGACCAAGACCAGTTCCCGATATTACAGCAGCAGCTGCAGCTCCATTTGAAGCAGCCGCAGATTTAGCTGCAGATGTCCAGGCAGTATCAAAAAGATTTTATGAAGCACAAAAATCATTACAAAGAAAAACAGAAGCAACAAAACTAATAGATTATTTAATTAAGGGTGATGAAAATAATCCTGGATTAAATCAATTAACGTTTGATGCACAAAACAATCCAGATACAAACACTGCATTACCGATGTTTGAACAAGGATTTACAACACACAAGAATAATATTTTATCTGGGGTAGAAGATAATGTAGTCAAGCAGCTCGTAGAACAAAAAGCAGATGAGTTATACACAACAAATTATGTTGATGTTCAAGCATCAGTTTGGAAAAATATTAGAGAAAATTCCATCAAAACATTAGAAGAAGATTTAAACAGAGAATTTAATCAATACATAACAGCTGGTGGTAATAATTCAAAAAAATTAGCAGCAGAAAATAGTATTGTAGGATTGATAGAAGATGCAGATAGGGATGGAATATTAAGTGTTGGTAAAGAAGAATATTTACAAACACAAATGCAAAATTTATATACATTAGAAGCAGAATTATTAGCATCAGAAAATCCAGAAGTATTTTTAAAAAATTATGAAAATGGATATTATAATGAAAAAATAAGTCCACAAAATTTAGTAACATTAAAAAAAGTTGCAGAAACAAGAAAATCTACAAATGATAAAGCAACAGTAGCTGGTGTAAAAACAGAGGGAAATGCGATTGCAGCAGAAATAAGAGATTTTACTAGTATTACAAATGCAGACTATTTTAATATTAATACTTTTAATACTTTATTAGAGGCAGCTTTACAGAACGATGCAACTCAAAAGGCATTAGGTTTACCTGGATTAGATAAAGAAATTGAACAATTAGCAATCATTGAACAAAATTTTGATATTATACAAAAAGCTAAAAAATCCACTCCCGATAATGTTAAAGAAACTTTAGATCGAGTTAGATTAGAAAACCAAAGATTATCAAAAGATCCAAATGCAAATCCGTTTCGACAAAAATTATTAATTCAATTAGAAGAAAGTCTAGCAAGTATTCATTCTACAATGCTAACAGAAATGCCTAATAATTTATTAAACATGGCAGAGGGTTTCGATGGTGAATTAAAATTTACAGAGTTAGACTTATTAGAAAAAGATCCACAAGCATTTTTACTAGCATCTAGCAACAGAAAAAAACAAGCATCAGAGGTGGCAGATTTTTATAATGTTCCATTACAATTATTAAAAGACGAAGAAAAAGAAAATATAAAACAAATTTTAACAACAGGAAGCTATGATGAGAAAGTTACTGTTTTAACTAACTTAGCTATCCTGGGTAGAGAAGATTTAAAAAGTGTTTTTGTTCAATTAGGTATGGAAAAAGAGGCATCTTACTACACTCATGTTGGATTAATGATTTTAGCAAATGGTGGTCAAATGGATAATACAACCATGTCTATTTTAAAAGGTGCTATGATAAAGGGTACAAAAAGAGATGACGATCTTCATGCCATTATTAATCAGCATATGGACAAAGCTACATTACCAACATTACTAATTGATTATATGCCTACATCTACAGTGAATAATTTAGAAAATTTAATGCCACAGATACAACAATCAGCTGATTTAATTTTTTTACACAAGTTAAGTTTGAACGAAAACAATATTTTAGAATTAAGTAGTGAAAAAGAAATACAAAAATTATATGAGCAATCTATACAAGAAGCTGCTGGTATGAAGAAAAGAGGTAACGAATATTATGGTGGTTTTCAAGATTTTAATGGCATGAAAATTTTATTACCACAAAATATGCCTAATAGTGAACCTTATCAATTTACAAAATATAGCTCCGACTATCCTACAGTGCAAGAAATGTTAGAAGATGCATTAACACCAGAGCTATTAGAAAAAGCATTTACATATGAATTTGAAACTTACTCGACTGGAGATAATACAACCATAACTGAAACAAAAAAAGTTTTGCCTGTTACTGAAATAGATGGTGAATTATCTGTAACAGATTTATTTGAAAAAGAAGGAAAAAATATATTTTTTGATGATGATGGTAAATTTTTAGATAGTATATTTTTAGAAACAGCTGACGATGGTATGTATTATATAGGGTTAGGAGATCCAAATAGTGGTACTGCAGAATATTTTAGAGATGCAGATGGTAGAGAAGTTTTGTTTAACTTAAAAAAAATTATACCAGATTTATTAGTATTGGCGATGCTTGATGAATAATATTGATTGGAATTTTATACATGAATTAGAAGGTGCTGGTCTTAGCCAAGGATATCAACCAACAAATAATTCTGGTGTAACGATAGCTAGTGGTTTTGATTTAAAAGAAAAAGACGAAGCCTTTTGCCAGGCTATAGGAATAGATCAAAGAATTATTAATAAATTAAAACCATATTTTGGTTTACATGGAGAACAAGCTAAAACATTTTCAAATTCATTAGTTTTAGAAAAAGAAGAAGTAGATCACATTGACGAATGCTCCAGGCATTTTTATGCAAAAGATCTACAAAGACAATATGAGTTATATGATCCTGTAGTTCCTTTCGAGGAGCTAGATCAAGGTCAAGCCACAGTTTTAATCTCTGTTGGTTTTCAATATGGTAGTTATAGAAGAACTCCATCGTTTATAAAATATGCAACCGATGGAAACTGGGATGCAGTTTATAAAGAACTCCAGGAGTTTGGAGATGCTTTTCCTACCAGGAGAAAAAAAGAAGCAGAATATTTAAAAAACTATGGCACAATTTAAAATATCAGAAACAAACAAAACATCTTTTTTTACAGATAATGTTTATGACAGACCAAACAGAAATAATCAATTTGGTGATAAAACTGTAATAGCTAGACCAAGACTAGACGATGAAATAGCAAAAACTCAATACGATTTACAATATAATTTTAGAAACTCTAATTCTGAAATGATTAATGTCATGGAAGATATGGATAAAGTTACACAAGATTTTTTTAGTTTAACTGGCATTTATTACAACATGAATGATTATGTAGCAGAAGTAGACGAACCATTTATGTATGCAAACAATATAGAGTTTGATCCAGGAGGATCTTATGTTGGGGAATACACTGGTAGTGCCACATCTATGAACCATCTTCGAGCAAAACAACAATACATTAATCGTAAAATTTCAGAATACTTTGAAAAAAATCCAGAACAAAGAGGCAGTAAATTAGGTGGTTTTAGAGATTATTCATACTATGAAAATGCTAGGAAAAACGAATTAGCTGAATTAGAAAAAGAAGCTGCTATTGGTCAAAAGTATAATGATGGTAGTACATTGTCTGCATCTATTTATGGTGGTGGTTTAGCTATATTTCAAGATCCATTAATTATAGAAAGTTTACCAGTATCTATTGCATCTGGTGGAAGTTTTGGAACTTTAATGGGTATTGTTAGAATTGCAGTTACAGAAGCTGTTATAGCGGGTGCATATGAAACTGCCATACAGTCCAGAGCTGTTAGTTATAATAAAAGGCTAGGATCTGATTATGGATGGAAAGAAGCATCTGCAGCTATAGCTCTTGCAGCTGGAGGTGGTGCATTAGCAACCGCTGCATTAGGTGGAACAATAACAACCTTTTTTAAAGGTTATTCTAAAATATTAAGAGCTACTCCAAATGGTAAAGCAAAAGCACTAGCACAAGAAATAGATAAATTAATAGATGAAGCTCCTATCCTGGATGATGCATATGCAACCAAGGTTATGGAATATATTAATAAAAATATAGAAACATTTAATACTGCAGAAAAAGCACAGTTTTTAGAAACTGTTATAGAAAACTCACCAAGAGGAGTTACACCTACAGTTAAGACAGCACAGCAAGTTATCGAAGGTGATGAATTAGTTGATACAACCAATCCGTTAGAAAGCACACCAAGAGGTAAACAAGAACACAATGAAAGAGTTAAAGATGCTGGTGAAGGATTATTATCTGGTGAAAATAAACTGAATGACGAAACCAGAACACCAATAGATTATACAAAAAATTTTGACAACAATTCTAATGTTATTAGAGAAGTAAGATTAGATCCAGATGAGATAGAAGTAGAGCCAGATGTATTTCAATTTAAAACAGAAGAAATAGATCCGCAAACAGGGGTATCACCAAAACTCAAAGGTATAACAGAATGGGATCAAGATGCTGCTAATGTGGTTATGGTGTTTGAATATGCTGATGGTAGAAAAGTAATAGCAGATGGTCATCAAAGACTAGCTCTTGCAAAAAGAATAAAAGCGATGGGTAAACAAAAACCTTACCTATTAGCAACCATACGCAGAGAAGTTGATGGTCATACACCAGAAGATACAATGGTAGCTGCGATGATGTTAAACGTACACCAGGGTACAGCTAGTGCTGCTGATGTGGCAAAGATCTTAAAAATCAAACCAGATTACGTCCAGGCTATTAAGGGTAAAATATCACCTAGATCTGTATTATGGGAAAATGCTAGGGGTTTATCAAAGCTTAGTCCAGAAGCCTGGCAATATTATTTAAACAATAATGTACCAGATAAGATAGCTGCTATTGTTGGAGATCTTGTTGAAGATCCAGATTTACATATCCAGGTCATGGATTTTATTACAAAAAATAATTTTGCTAATGAACAACAAATAAGATTAGCTATCCAGGATGTTATTAGCCAGGGTGTATCTACTAGAGAAGTCCAAGATCTTTTTGGTACACAAACAATCAAAGAATTATTAATTAAAGAAAGAGCAGAGATCTTAGACAAAGCAATCAAAGAATTAAAGAAAGATAAAAATATTGCTGGATTTTTAGTTAATAATGAAGCAAATATATTAAAAAAAGGTAAGAACAAACTAGATAGTGATTTTAATAAAAAAGCCTTAGAAGAAAGTGCTTTGGCTATAGAGAAGATTATTAAACTTGCTAACATGAAAGGAGCAATATCAGATGAGCTTAACATCGCAGCCAAACTTTTCAAAGATGGGAATAAGCAAGAAGCAGTCCAATCTTTTAAAGAAGCTATCACCACAGCAATTAAAAATGGCGATCTTGACAGGGTTACACCAGGCAGAGTTGAACGCACTGCGTTATCTGAAGGATATACACAAGAGCAACCAAATATCCCTAAAGAAACAGAAGCCAACAAAAACCTAAAAAATTCAGAGAATGTTCACGATGGTAAACAACAATACGATCAAGAATATGGATCTGTAGAAAACACGATTAATGACATTCGTGTTGCTAATAAATTAGATACACCAAAAGAACCAGCCAGGGTAGAAATACAAAGTAAAACATTAGCTGAAATATCAGAATTACCAGATGATGTATTAAAGAACCAGGCTGATGAATTAATAGATCATCCAGAAATAGTACGTCTAAGAGAAGTATCTCTTAGCAAAGAAACTACTATTAATAGAGCTGGTGGTACTTTTGACGAAAATTGGCAACAACAAAGAGGATGGCAACAAGTTGTTGATGATTTGTATGGAGAAGGTGCAGCAGTACAAAACAAAGAAATGACTGTGTTTATTGGATTACCAGCATCTGGTAAATCAACAATAGCTGCAGCTCAACAAAAAGAATTAGGTGCTATTATTATCGACTCAGATTTTGTTAAAGAACATCCTAATTTTGCAAAAGATTACGACAAAGGTAATGGAGCTGGTGCTTTACACGAAGAAAGTAAAGCTATACAAAAATTAATTTTAGCAAAAGCTTTTAATAATGGAGATAATATTATAGTACCTATTGTTGGCAGTAGTGGTAGAACTATTGATAATTACGTTGATTTAGCAAAAGAAGCTGGATATACTTTAGTTGTCAAATATGTAGAGGTAGATGAAGCTACCGCTATTACCAGAAATGTAAAAAGAATCTATAACGATGGCAGATTTGTAGATCCTCAATATATTAAGGATGCCTATAAAGGTGCTTTACAAAATTACACAAAAGGAAAGGAGTTAGCCGATGGCTACGAAAAAATCAACGTTGAAGGAACAAGACCAGTTACGAAAGAAATCGGTGGAAAGGCACAAACAAATGGAGGAAGTAGACAACCAGATGGTGGAGAGCCTTATTCAAGAACTGAAACAGCAGAAATTGAAGAAACCTTTGCTAAATTAGATCCAGATTATCAAATAGTAACTGATGTAGATGCTAATGGTAATGTCATTACACAGACAGCAAATGATGTTTTACTAGATCTAAATAAAGATAAAAAAGCAATAGACTTTTTAGAAGGATGTCCAGGTCTTAAATGAGTTTTCGTGATTGTATTGTTAGTGCTAAAACACAAGGATTATTAGACGATCAAAAACAATTAGATCTTCTCAATGAGTATGATGAAACATACAAAAAATATATTGATGAAGGTATGGGATCAGAAGGAGCTGCTAAACAAGCTGGACTAGATACTTTCAATCAAATGAAAGTAAATGCTGCACAAAAAATAAAAGAAAGAAAACATACACTTAGACTTCAGCAAGAGTTTGAATTTCAGTTAGAAAGATTTACAAACCAAAAAGGTGATGTAGATTTTGGATCTGTCATTAAACAAAAGTTAATGAAATGGGAAAATCCAGAAGGTGTAAATCGTATTAAATCTGTTGAAGAAGAAATAGAAGTAGTCCAGGGTAGATTAAATAGTATTAATTCAGAAATATTAAAAAAGTTTAGGCATGGCTTTTTAGGAGGGGTAAGAAACAAAGCTACCTTAGTAACAATGGGTAGAGAAATCTTTAATCCTGGATCTACAGGAAATAAAGCTGCAGAAGAATTAGCTAGAGCCTGGATAGAAACTGCAGAAACAGCCAGGAGAATGTTTAATGATGCTGGTGGTAGAATACCTAAATTAGAAAACTGGCATCTTCCACAATCTCATAATGAATTAGTTATTAGAGATGCTGGGTATAAAGCCTGGAGAGATTTCTTATTAGAAAATGATATGTTGGATTTAGACCAGATGATTGATTATCGCACTGGTAAAAAAATGAGTCCAGAGCAGCTAGAGATAGCTCTTACTGATGTTTACAATACAATATCAACCTTTGGATATTCTAAAAAAACAAAGGTAAAAGCCTATAGTTCTAAATTATCTAACAGAAGATTAGATCATCGTTTTATAAAATTTAAAGATTACGACTCCTGGGATGCTTACAACAAAAAATTTGGTAAAGGTAATGTCTTTGATACAATGGTAGGTCATATTAAAAATATGTCCAGGGATATAGCGATGATGCGTGTGCTAAGTCCAGATCCAGATAAATTTATAGCCTGGATGAAATTTACTGCAGAAAAAAAATTAGTAACTGATACTCCTAATTTAACAACGAAACAATTAAAGAAAAAATTAGATAAACTTAAATCTGATATGGTTAAGGTAGATGACGCATATCGCACAATTAATGGTGATTTATTAGATCCAGGCAATCATCAGTTTGCAAGATCTATGGGTGGCTTACGAGATTTAACTACAGCGATGTATCTAGGAGCTGCATCCTTTATGGCACTAGGTGATTTTAACTTAACTAGAATAACAGCTAGAGTTCATGGATTACCAGCTGCTAAAACCATGTTTAGAAATGCAAAAGTTTTTATGAATGGATGGCGGCAAGATAAATCAACAGGAATTAAAGTAGCTGCATCATCGGGTATGGTAGCTGAACATTGGGGTACAATAGCATCTGGTTTAGCCAGGGTGTCATCTGATGATATTGAAAGACCAGAAGTTACCAGGAGAGTAGCTGATTTTATATTAAGAACATCTGGATTATCCTGGCTAACACAAGCGGGTAGATGGGGTGTTGGTATGGAAACAATGGCTTTCTTTGCCAGAAATGCAAATTTAACCTGGGATCAGTTAGGTAAGAAGAATGCAAAATTTAAACAACTATTAGAAATAAATAATATTAACAGTGGAGAATGGGATATTATTAGACGTATTCCTATCTACGATGCTGGTGTTGATGATGCACTTAACAAAGGTGCTGAGTTTTTACGACCATCAGATATTTTTAAATTAGAAGATTTAACAGAAGAACAGGCGATGGATGTCTTTTCTAAGTTCCAAGGAACAATCAATTACATTATTGATTTTGCTGTTCCCGCATCAACATTACGAGGATCTCTTGTTGCTGGAGGAGCTAGACCAGGTACTGTCCAGGGTGAATTTGTTAAAAGTTTTTTACAATTTAAACAGTTTCCATTAGCCTTTATGTTTGGTCATATAACCAAAGGTATGGGTAGAAAAGGAGCTTTTAAGAAAGCTGGGTATCTAACTGATTTAATTATATCTACAACAATCATGGGTGCATTAGCTTATGAAATGAAACAGATTGCAAAAGGTAAAGAACCAACACCGATTACAGAACTAAACAAAGATCAATATGCATCATATGCACTAGGTAATTTATTAAGAGGTGGTGGTCTAGGATTTATGGGTGATTTCTTATTTTCTACACAATATGGTGGAGCTAAAGGTGGAGCTGGTACTATATTAGGATCTATACCAATGTTAGGATTAGAGATACTAGATTTTACTTTTGGTAATGCACTGCGTACAATTAAAGGTAAAGATGTTAATTATGGCGGTGATTTAGCAGATTTAATAAAAAAGAACTTTCCTGGTGGATCATTGTGGTATGCCAGGTTAGCATTAGAAAGATGGGTGTTTGATAATATTTCTAAATTTATAGATCCTAAGTATTACAAGAAAAGAAAAAGATTAATCAAAAGGGTAAGAAAAGAAGAAGGTACAGAATTTTTCTGGAGTCCAGGAGATAATTTACCTAGCAAATATCCATTTTAATTAATGATAGACAAATAATATGATATGTTATAAGGAGTTAATAGGCATAAGTTATGACAATATCTAGCACAGCAATTAAAAATTCGTACTCTGGTAATGGATCTACTACAGCTTTTGCTTTTTCATTCTATATTATTGCTGAAACTGATTTACAAGTAATCATTAGAGCAGCAAATGGTACAGAAACAGTTAAAAGTCTAACAACACATTATACAGTATCTGGTGTTCAAAATAATAGTGGTGGTACTGTAACTATGGGTTCAGCTCCAGCATCTGGAGAAACCTTAGTTATTCGCAGAAATACATCAAAGACACAATCTACTGATTATGTAGCTAATGATCCTTTCCCAGCAGAAACACATGAAGCAGCTCTTGATAAAGGTATTTTAGTATCTCAAGAAATATCAGAGTCTGTAGACAGATCTCTTAAATTATCTAGGACAAATACAATGACTTCTACAGAATTTACTGTAGGAGCTACAGATAGAGCTAATAAGATATTAGCATTTGATAGCTCTGGTGAACTAGCTGTTACTCAGGAAATAGGTACATTTAGAGGTAATTGGTCTGCATCAACTTCATATGAACAAAGAGATCTGGTCAAAGACACATCAACAAATAATATCTTCTTAGCTAATACAGCTCATACGTCTAGTGGTTCACAACCATTGACAACAAATACAGATTCCGCTAAATGGGATCTGATTGTAGATGCGGCATCAGCAACGACCTCCGCAACAAATGCAGCTTCCTCCGCAACCGCTGCTGCCTCATCTGCTACAGCTGCAGCTAACTCAGCAACAGCAGCTGCTACATCAGAGTCCAATGCATCTACATCAGCTACAAATGCTGCATCTTCCGCTACTGCTGCGGCATCATCAGCCACTTCTGCTGCTGCAAGTTAT
>TARA_R100000742_G_C4279686_1_pt1 | contig 25154 bp, 33 predicted proteins | sample TARA_R100000742 | Tara Oceans TARA_R100000742 (sample SAMEA2623309) | marine metagenome | biome: marine biome (ENVO:00000447); feature: deep chlorophyll maximum layer (ENVO:xxxxxxxx); material: "saline water (ENVO:00002010), including plankton (ENVO:xxxxxxxx)" | depth 40 m | reverse complement strand
TATATTAGGGAGCTGACTGAAGTATGAAACTATATATAGTGTGGGGTAACACGCCATATAGTGAATAGTAAGAAGCTCCCTAATAAAACTATAAGAGGTTATGCGCATTAACATTCGTTAACGTCATGACATTAGCCACCATTGGAAAAACTATATATGAAATGATAGTTTAGTACAAGGCACGATGAATCTACCACGAGTTTGCAACGATGTGACAGTAGAAGAAGTGTTAGGGTTGTGTATAACCTCTAAAAATTAACAAAAGGAGTAAACAATGATAAAAGTAAAATCAAAAGATGAAATAATACAAAGACTTGTAGATATTCTATCTAGTGAACCTATCTCTGATAAAATCTATGAAAATGATATTTATGAAAGTGGTTTAATAGATGCACTTAAATGGGTTTTAACAATTGACAAAGGAGATAAAGAATGCAACGATTAATAGTAAAACAAACAGCAAGAACCGAAGGGCTAATGATATTAGAACCAAATGAATACAAACGTAGTGCATACAATTGGATTGATTTAGGTTTTGTATGTCGTGGTCACAGAAACGATGAGGGTATAATACTTGTACAAATGAAAATAGGTTTGTTAAAAAACTTAGGTGCAAAAGTAAAACATTATCCAAATGAAATTGTAGATGTAATAGAAAAATATTACGGAGAACAATATGGTATTAGACATAATACACCTCATCTTACTGAACGAGTATTGTGGCGTAAGCCAAACAACTTAAAAAAGTTAATCAAAAAATATAAAGGAAAGGACATGAGAACAAAATGGTAATAACAGAACAAGATTTTGCAGTAATGTGTGCTTGTCATGGAGGCAATCCTGACGATTATTCAAGATTCCAAAACTTAGGTGTTTGGATGTTTGAAGATGGCAGAATTATAGAACAAGAAGAGAAAAACTAATAGTAATTCTCTTAGAAATGAATTAAATTCTAACAGGAATAAAGGAAGTAATTATTATGTTTCATCTTCCTTTGGTACACAAACTGCTTCCTTTATTTCTAATATAAAACAAACGGAGGTAAAAATGAGATGTATGATACATCCAAACGTCAAACCAGAAATGATTGAAACTAGTTATGTAGAGCTAGATTCAATAACTGAAGAATATGTAACTAAAGGTCACGATGTTTTGTATTGCCCACAATGCTTTGAAGATGCATATGAAAAAGGTAAAACTATGCGTATGCAAATGCAAGCAGCACCTTTTAGATACGAATTAACTAAAGAAGAGTGTAGTGCGATAGAAATACAAAATAAACTAAGGGATTTAGAAAATAACCATATTGATAGATGGTTAGAAGGAGGAGAACATAAATGAATAAAATGACATTACTTGGTCAATTTAGTAAAACATTAGGTTATCTTGCTTTTGGTTTAAACAATGTGTTACGATTCGTAGGTACAGCAACTAGTAAAGTTGGTAATGTTGTTAGTAATAAACAACGTTACGACATAGAAGTACTTGTTGATGGAGCTACAACAATAACACATAAAAACCAAACAGAAGTACAATTGCGTAATTGTCTTGAGGGCATGGATAGATTTGGTGTTACAGAAGTAATTATAAAACAACATCTTAAACAACAGGAGAAAGAAAATGACAACTAAAGAGTTATTAAAAGACATACAAGAGTTTCTTGACCAACTTGGTACAGCTAAACCATTGTATGTAACTAAAGCTAAAGAGTTATCAAAAGCTATTGATTATCACTTAGGAGTTTATGATAATGTATCTGAAATTAAATAAAGATAATAGGTTACAGTTTGGGGTGCTTTTAACACTAGACGAAGTAGATACAATTATACTTGGTTTAGAAAAGTTATCAGCACCAAAAGCTGACACTTTACAAACAGAGCTTTTTCATTTAAAGGCTAAAGCTAAAATTAAAGGAAGACAAACCTATGGAGAAACAAAAAAACTGTGAACATGAAAACAAAGAATATATTCCTGCAGAAATTGAAAACAATGTGCAGGAAAATTTAATTTGTTTAGACTGTCACACAAACTTATCACTAGAAAGGGAGGACATATGAGTCCAGCATTTATAGATAATATGATGTACGTTGGAGATACACCTTGGCACAAGCAAGGAATTAGAGTGCAAGATGCTCCAACAATAGAAGAAGCATTACAATATGCTAAATTAGGTTGGAAAGTAAATAAACGTAAAACTTATTACTTTGACAACAATATACACAACCAAGCAATGCCTACTGGAGGATACTGCACATATAGAGCAGATACTGGTCAGGTACTAGGTAAAGGTGTGTCTGAAAGATATGGTGTTTTACAAAACGAAGAAGCTTTTGCACCATTTGAACCATTACTAGATATGGGTTTCAAATTAGAAACAGCTGGTAGCGTTCAAGATGGTAGAAAAGTATGGATACTTGCTAAATCACCAGAAAGATATACTGTTGGAAACGATGACGTAATAGACCAATATGTATTATTATATACATCACACGATGGTTCAGCTGGTAGTGTTTTCAGACCTACAGGTGTTCGTGTAGTATGTTACAATACTATTGAACTAGCATTATCAAAACAGGCTAAATGGAACTATTCATTAAAACATACTAGTAGCATTAAAGAACGAGTAAAGAATCTTACAAATATAATAGCAAGATCTAACGGTGACTTTAAAACTGCTATTAATGATATGAATAATTTCAACGAAGTAGAAATGAACGAAGATTCATTAGACTTATATCTTGAAACAGTTATACCATTCTTAAAAGACAGAAACAAAGAATCCAAACCTGATATGGATATATTTGTACGCAATACTGCGTTACCTGTATATAATAAGATAAAAGATAACTTTTACAATGGTATAGGTAATAAAGGTGAAACACTATGGGATGCATACAATGCAATAACACAGTACTACACACATGACAAACAATACAAAGACTGGGTAAGAACTACACAGTTTGGTGCTGGCTATGATTATAATGTAAAAGCATTTAAAATAGCACAGAAGTTTGTAAAAGTTACAAAAAAACAACAACACATTAGTTTAAACTAGGAGGTAATTAATGAGTGACTTTAAAACAGCAACTATTACAGAAAAACTAAATTACATACAGCATGAGCTGAAAGTAAAAAAGTCAAATGTAAATAGTTTTGCTAAATTTAACTACAGAACACTAGATGACATCTTTGAAAATGTAAAGCCGCTGCTAGATAAAACTGGTTGCATTATTACAATTTCTGATGAACTAGTAGACAAAAACAATGGTACATACATTAAAGCAACAGTTGAACTATCTGATGGAAATGATTCTAAATCTGTAGATGCATTTGCTAGAGAATCTGTTGGTAAAAAAGGTATGGATGACCCACAGATGACAGGTACTGCATCAACGTATGCTCGTAAGTATGCTTGTAATGGTTTGTTTGCTATTGATGATACAGAAGATTCTGATAGTATGGATAATCGTAAACAGACATTGCTTAATGGTAAAGAACCTACAAAAGGTCACATAACTGTAGAGCAAAATATCAAGTTAGATAGATTATCACGAGATCCAGCTTTAAAAGGTTCTGGTACTTCAGCAAAGGTTAGAAAATTAATTGACGAAAACCCTACTGAAGAAAGAGCTGCTAAAGCTATAACTAAATTACAAAACGCAATTAAAAAAGCAAAGGAGACTAAATAATGGCTGCATGTTACAGACAAGTCGTTAAAGCTAAATCAGTATCAGTAAGATACAATGAACCACCTAAATCATATATGAATTGGAACAATGATGTATGTTTAGATGTTGTAATAGAAAAACAAAGTAAAGATGGTGAGTCTTATGACTACACATTTACTATTTTTGGAAACTACAAAAAAGACAACCCTAAAAACAAATGGGGAAGTGCATTTAAAGTTTCTAAATTCTTTGAGGCTGTAGGTGTTAACACTAAAGACATCAACGATGATATGATAATACCTGATGCGTGGTTTGACCAAGCAGTAGGTAAAGAGTTTTCTTATATTACATATCCTAGTGATAGGCTTAAAGACGATGGTAAACCATTTTGGAATGATTATGACATTGTTATGTCAGCAGCTGCTGGTCAAGATGCTCACAAAGCAGATTTTGACAAGCAAGTAGCTGATGGATGGATTAAAGTCTATGAAGAACCTACTGAAGAACCTTCTGCTGATAGTTCTGATGTAGATGACGATATGGACTTATAATGCATAAGCCTACAGTAAAATCAATATTACTGAATTGGCTTAAATCTCGTATAGACGCTGGTAACTTTTTAGTTGCCAGCCACGAGATTGAGCAAGACCTAAGAGATTATGGTTTGTTATTTTACGATACCATGTTTAATGCAGGTACTGCAGGTAGACAATGGCGTGAATTTAAACGTAATCCTGAGCTAATGAAGGCTATTGATGTAAAAGAAGTTAAACAAATACAAACAAAAAGCACAGAACACACATGGGAATTAATAACTATCTAATAGAATACGCAATTAATACAATTGCAAATCGCAAAAAGTTCTGTACGCTTGCTGATTTCAAAGATGTGCTAAACAAAAACAAAGGGAGAGAACTATATCGTAGTATGTTCTTATATCATCCTGATGAAATAAATAAGCATTTTGAAGAAAATGGTAGCGTAGCTAAATACAATGGCAAACAGGCAATAGATAAGTTATATATTGACGTAGACCTAGAAGGACAAAAACAAGGTGATGAAACAATAAATAAAGTTGGTAACCTTGTTAATGACATTCTAAAGTTAGGTGTTAAACATGAACACATTAACGTATGGTTTTCTGGTAGAGGTTTTCACATACATTTACCAGATATATATGGTTTTGAACCTAGCAGCAGCATTGCAGCACAAGTTCGTGCAACTATGCAACGTGATTTTGCTAAGTACATAGATAATATATACGATAATACGAGACTTATTCGTTCAAGCTATTCTCTTAACAAAAAATCAAACAGGTATAAAGTTCCCTTACCTTTATCAGCAGTTACTTCTAACAAATGGTCATACACATATGTATTGGATTTCGCTAAAACCAATTCTAAAATGTATGCACATAAGAAGTTACCTGATAAGGTAAGTGAGCTTTACCCTAGCTTACTTCCACATATACCTAGTAAGAAAAATGAAAAAGTAACTAAAGCTATATTTACTAATGTCAAATACAAACCAACAAAGCATATTACATGTATACAACATATGTATAATGCTGGTTACGTACATGGACATAGACATAAGCATTTATTACGTCTTGCTAGTTTGTGGATAACAAAGTTTGGTTTTCCAAAAGAAGCTGTTATGAGTATGGCTAGAACTTGGAACAATTCATTAACACAACCATTGCCTAATGAAGAAGTTAGTACTGTACTAAGAAGTATTACTAACAAAGATGGATATAACTTTAGTTGTAGAGATGAAGTGCTTTCTAAGTATTGCGATAGTAAATGTACTTTATATAGATACAAAGATCTGGATGAAAATATAACAGCAGTTAATTCTAGTCAGATGGCACAAATATTACTAGAAGCTTACACAGAAGATTTTACTAATAGGTCTTTTAACATAAAGGAAATATTTCCATTTATGACACAAGACTATGTAATCAAATGTGGTGAGCTTGTAGTACTTACAGGTGACACTAAACTAGGTAAAACTGCATTCTGGCAATACATTATTGCTAATATAGATATTCCAACATTGTTTCTATCTTTAGAAGTACAAGCTAAACTAATGTCTAGACGATTCTATCAAATTGCTCTAAACCAAAGCAAAACACAAATTGAAAATATGTTTATTGCTGGTGATAGACCAAAAATAGAAGAAGCAGTCAATAGATTAGAACATCTACAAATTATAGATGCCAGCACAGCACCTGATATAAGTCAATATGCTGAAATGGTAGATAAACATGATGTTAAAATTATTGTTGTAGACACACTAGACGTTGTACAAGCTAAGTTTGCTAAAAAAGAACCATTGCAACAGCAAATATATATTGTTAATGCTCTCAAAAACCTTGCAGTCGAAAAAGACATTATTGTACTTGCAGTTAACCATTTATCAAAAAGTGCAAGCTACAGACATAAAGAAGGTGAAGAGCTTGATGTATATAGTGCTAAAGGTGCTAGTGATGTAGCACAAAAATCTGATAAAATCATAGCGTTTATGGGTAATAAACAAAGTAAAAAGCGTAAGATAAAATCTCTTGCGTCTCGTGATGAATCAGACTTTGAAATAGTTACAGCATTTGATTGGAAAACATTTAGTTTTTCTAAATATGCTTAAATAAACAACATAAGTGAGGGGAGCTAACAACTTCCCTCATTTATAAATAAAAGGGTACTATGAAAAATACAACACATTACACTATACTAGGTGTACCAATAGTTAAAATATCAAAAAGAGTAGATAGTGACGGAACCAATACCTATCATAGTAATAGAATAATATTGTTCAATTTATTTTTGTTTGGTGCAGGATACGCCTCACAAAAAGAGAGTGAACACATACATTTTAACGTAGGAATTACAAAGTTTGAATTACTTTGGAGTTTCTGCATAAGAAAAAGGTGGTTATTATGAAAATATATCCTAATTTAGCATCAACTAAGATGCAACAATTAATATCATTACTAAGTGATTTAGAACATACTGATAGACAACGTATGTCTAGCGATGGTCAAGAAGCACTTGATAATATATTTGAGCTACTAGGCATGCCTAAATATGATGATGTTATTAGAAAATCAGAAGAGGAAGAATAACATGGCTAAATACGAATGGAATGTAACAAGACAAAAAGCTGGTACTGAAATATATGTAAGTAACGCTTATAAAGATTTCTTTATAGGTGAGCAAGACGAACATACTTCAGAAGAATCTGCAAGAATGACTATTCTAATTGCACATATATGTAAAAATGCATTGAATGAGAATAATCCATATAAAGAACATGAGGATTATACAAATGAGCGGAGGTAGAGCAGCTAAACAAAAAGGCAATCGAGTAGAACGAGAATGTGTTAATCTAGCTAAAGGATTTGGCTTTGAATCACGCAGAGCGTGGGGTTCAGATGGAAGATCCCTTGGTTGGCACGAAGAAGTAGATATGACTATAGATAAACAAGGTGATTCTGTACCATATAAATTTCAAGTAAAAGCTCGTAAGAAAATTGGTGACCTATATAAACCTTGTGATGATGTTTATGGACAAATCATAAAGGAAGATAGAGGAGAACCATTAGTAACTATACGTTACAAAGACTTCTTACTCTTATTAAAACAAATAACGGGGTAGAAGAGTCTTTTTTAAATAATATTTGGAAAAGGCTGACATATGATAGCTCTGATACTGGTATGTGGCAGAGCAAACTTAAGGGTGGTACTGATTGGCGTTAGTGCCACCTTTTAACAACTAGGAGATAATTATGAATAAACAAATCCAAACAGACATAGAAGATATAACTAGTATCTTAAACCATGTGGAAAGTTTTACATCATGTCCTCACGTTAAAGATGCAGTACCATTACTTAAAATTAAATATAATCGTATAAAGGAATATATAGATGGCTCATATCATAGAGAACTTCTTGGCAAGGACTACTAGAAACGAAGTTACAAAAACAAAGGGACATAAAAGTTGTGGATTAGATAAAAAAGCTGATAAAAACATTAAACATTGTAATAAATGTAAACGTTGCTGGGAACCAGTATGTAAGCCTAATAGTTCTAAAACACAATTTTTGTGGTACGATAATTTTCCTGCGTATGGAAAGGAAAAACAAACATGTCCAACATGTCTAAACAATACAAACAATTAGAAGAAATGTTACAAAAAGCAATAGATGGATATGATAAAATTATTACAACTAGTGCTGATAGCGGTACAATAAAACGTATTGCTCAAGAACATTTAGATAAAATAATAAAAAACAAATAAAGGGAATTTATGGGAAATATATTAGATACAGACCATTTTCAAAAACAAATTGAAATTGGAGAACAGTACGTTGAAAGAGCTATAAAAGGTATCACACCTGATATAGTTAGGTCAATGAATGCAGGTGAAGTTTATGAACATAACGATACTCATCATTTATACAGCTATACTACAGATGGTATAGAATTAGAAGAAGGCGAATCTTATGTAGTATTAAAAGACAATATTACTGATGAAGAAATAGCGGTACTATTGCTACATAAAGACAAAATATCATATCAAATGTTAATCTAGGAGGTTATATGAAAACATATTACTTTGAAGCTTTATGCTCTGTAACAATTGAAGTAAACGATAGTAAACTAGATGATGATGTAATAAAATACATTAATGAAGACCCATTACATCACATTAATAAAAACCCAGATGTAACTGTACAAGAAATATTTAAACGTACACCAGATGGGCTTGCTTGGGAAAAAATACAGGAGGTATTATGAACAAAAAGCAAATAAAAGAAGTCTTTAAAAACTATAAAGTACAGCTAGGTGCTGGTGCTTTAGAAGTTGTTGAAGACGAATTAAACCGTTATGTAAGAATAATGGCTGTTAACTGTAACAATGGAAACCTAAAAAGGCTTACCCCAGATACTATGTGGGTAGCTTTAGGTAGACATGAGTGATAGTATAAACGATGAGGTTGCCACGCTCATACAAGAACGCCTTGATAAAGGTGCAGAAAAGTATGGGCGTGACATACCTTTAACTGATAAAAGAGATTTCTTGCAAGAATCAATAGAGGAAGCACTAGATGGTGCTATATACCTTGCATGTTTTCTTATACAAATAAAAAGGGGAATAAAATGAAACTAACATATTATGTTAAAAAGCAAATAGATAGTGAAGACATTACAGACATTAATATATATGGTGCTGATATAGCTGACTATCCAGATCTCTCTGACGCTTATATAGCAAATATAACACATAAAAATGTATCTCTAACTGCAGAAGACTGTGAATCGTTACAAGAAGAAAACGATGAATGGTTTTATGAACTAGCTTTAGAAGCAGCTAGAGAACCATTTGTAACTAGTTTACCAGATGAGTACGAACATGGGGTATAGGTCAGAAATAGTAGCTGGTGTACCACTAAAAGATAGAAAAAAAGCACTAAGTATAATAAACGACTGGAATTCTGTAGGCACAGGAATGATTACTAGATTCTGGGAAAAGAATCCTGATGGTTCTGAAAGAAAACCAGAAGCATACTTTTATATGCAAGCTGATTGGTGGAAATGGTACAATGACTATCCAGAGATAGATAAATTTGAAAAGTTTATCTTAGAAGATACAGAAAATAGGTTTTTAACTTGTTTAGGTGAAGATGGACATCATCATACTAATTTTGGTGATTCTACAATGCATGATATTTATGTAATGTCAACTCTTGCAGTAGAAGGCAACATTAAATGGAGAAGTAAAAAGGAACAGCTATGATAATACTAAACGTTTGGGAATGGGTGTTAAACATATTTTTATTGAGTACGTCTGCGTTTATATTTACAATTAGTATGTATATGCTAGCATTATTCTGCTATATTTTAGCAGATTTTATAAATAATTATGTAAATAAAAAACGCTATTAAACACCCGTAAAAAACGCTAGGTGAGTGTTGTATTGACTAAGGTAATAATCTGTCGATATAACGCTCCCTAGTGCCTAAAAACAGTCCCATAGTCGCCTTTGTTTACTTACCCTAAGTGTACAATATACTGTTTTTTTACACTATAGACTAATCTAAGCCCATCCAACCCCTAACACTCTTAATAGCTCTTCTAGTTAATGGTTCTTGTTCTGGAGGATTAGGCTCTATTTCACCTCTAGCAACTCTAGAATCATAATCATTAAAAGCATATTTAAACAAGCCTTGATTTACGCTATCAGCGGCAGAGTTGTAATATTCAGTATTTTCAGCTACTTTATCAAACATATATTGAGTATCGTAAGGATGAATAGGATTTTTATCTCTGTAAGTAAGACCATATTGATTAGCTCCATCGTCCTTTCCAAACATTCTTTGATTTTGACGCAATGTTTTAAAAGGAGTAAATGGTAAATAACCTTTAAATATATCCCTGTCTAGTTTATCTAATAAATTTAATTTAGGATTATATTTTTCTGCTAAATAATGATTAGGGTCAATATTTCCATGCATTCTACCAAAATGTCCTAATTCATGATTTAACGTACCAGCACTAGCACCTTTTTGTAAAAACCCTTCATTAGTTTCTGGATAAAACACACCTTGACTATCATGTGAATGTGTTCCCTGTAATTTATCATACAATTCTGGTCTTAATCCACCATACATAGAGATCTCTCTATTATTAAGAGCATTTTTAATATCTTTAGAATAAGTTTTTCTACCTGACCTAAATTGTTGTGCATCATATAATTTTGGATTCCAAGAATTAAATGCTCTTTTTACAAATTCTTGGTCTAATAAATGTGCTTGTTTTTCTATATCTGTTAATCCATTACTCATGTTAATCTCCTAAAAAACCTTGTATGTCTTCAAATTGTTCTGTTCTACGTTTAACTCTGTCAATTCTAGATTGTATCTGATTAACAGGTAATCTTAAAAATATTTCACCTGCTCGTTCTGGCTTATCTGCAAATTGAACAAGTTGTCTTATGCCTCTTCCAAATGGGAACATAGTATAAGCAGTATAACTACTAAACTTTTCCCAGTCACCAGTCAGCAGCTCCCATGCTGCATCAGGTATTCTAGCAACAGGAGGTTTCAACAAGTTTAATGCTCCTAGCTTGCTACCAAAAAATGCCATTTCTTTTTCACGCTTATCACCATATAAACTATCTGCTATAGATTGTACAGTATCTAAAGGTGGTGCTAAAGCTGTATCAAATATGCTAAACATAAATGCATTAGCTAATGCAAACATAAACATATCTATCATATATGTATTTTTAAATTTTTCATATTCTGGAGTGTTTTGTTTAAAACCATATAACTTAGCTTGTCTGTAAAATTCTTTTCTTGTTCGTACTGAGTTCCAAACAAAAAGCTTAAACCTAGATAATACTTTACCAACAGCAGTTCTCATAAATGCTGGTCTTGCAGAATTTTGATAAAGAAATTGAGTATTCTCTATACCTTTCATAGCCATGTCAAACACAAATGGGTCTGCTATAGACAATTCTTTACCCTCAACTCCAAATTTTTTAACAGCTTGTAATGCATGTGCAGTAAACGCATTTAAACGATTTATGCGTTCAGAGTTCTGCATAAAAAATGAACCATACTTAACCATTAAATCTTTTACACCATATCTATTAATAACTTCTAATGGTGTTTCTTTGCGATTTGCTTTATCTTTTATTGCTACAATTAAATCTCGTTTAAAATTTTCTATATTTATTCCAGCTTTTTTTAATCCATTAGTCATTTGAGTATTTACTTCAAATTCATTCTGTATAAAAGCATCAATAACACCTACCTCTGCTAGATGTTTTAACAAGTCTTTTCTATTCTTAGCAAACTTTCCGTTATTTAATTTAATAACATCTTTACCATTGCTAGTTAATAACAAATCATAAATTTGTTTATTATTATAACTACTAAATAAATTATTTAATCCTGCACTAGCAGCAGTCATAGCATTACCACTAAGTACATTAGTAGCCCATGTGCCAGTATTGGCTAGTAAGCTCATTAATTGATACTGGGCTTCCATCCTACCTAATTCATGTAATTTACGACTAAAGTACTCCTTTCTTGCCTCTTTTCCTTTAGGAGCATGAGTAAAAAAGGGAGCTGACATGTTTTTCTTTTGATAAAACTTTTCAAATATACCTATAACATTTTCATCTGATGTTAAATAAAACAAATTTCTTTTGTCTTTTAATTTTAATGGATCTCGACCACTTAACATTCCTGATTGAAAATAAGATTGATGTCCTAATATACTTTGTAAATATAATTTTATATAATCCCCCCATACTTGAACATCATTTTTATAAACACTACCTTGTAATCTTTTTACTTCCTTTTCACTAGGTTTATAATTCCTATTTTTATTTAACATGTTATCTATTTCGTATTGACCTTTAATAGCAACAGCATTTTTATAATAACCTCTAATAACTTTATTAATGTAATCTAAAATAACTTCTGGTCTTTTATCAAATCCTGGCGCATTAGCATCTCTAGCTTTTAAAACATTAGCTAAACTACCTTGCTCAGATACAGATGATTTTAAATCTGCTTCTGTTAATATAGCAGGTTCTACTAATTCAGAATAACTAAAAAATTCACCTGCTTGTATTAATTTGTTTTCATTAGCTCTAACAAATTCTTTTGCTGCTTTTGCTGCTTTTTTACCTGACTCCTTTTCTGAAAGACCTGCTCCTTTAGCTTTTTTATAAGTAGCGTCATATATATCATTTGTTTTTTGCTCTAAATATAATGCTATTTCTTTTCTAGCAAATTCATTATATCCAAAATTCAAATGAGGCATGTACTTATCTAAATTAATTTCACCAATACCTTTATATTTTTTTCTCATACTTACTCTATAGGTAAGATTATCATTTTCTGGTTTATTTAATATAAGTCTTTCAAGTTTATGTTCTTTTTGGTATCTTTTAATTCCATCAGTACCAACTATATCAATAACTTCCTTTTTATTTATATTACCACTTTCAATAACACTTTTTCTAAAATGCTCTAAATCCATCTTACCTGATTTATCCCATCTCATATATTTATTTAAAACACCACCTGTAGCCTGATACCAGCCTAAAAAATCTTTATCCATAATCCATTCACCTTGATTATTGGTAGCTTTATTTCCTTTAGCATCTTGAGTGTATATCCACTTTTGCATGCCTTCAAATAAATCTCTTCTAGCTGTATCTAATTTTTCTAACGTTCTTAATGTTTTAGCATCAGTAGGTCTATAACCTTCTTCTACGTATTTAAATAAATCTTCCATTAATTTACTTTGCTGGTTAACATCAAAGTTTTTCAATATTCTTTCAAATGGTTTAAACAATTTTGTTTCTGCAAACTTTAAATCTTTACTTACATAGCGTTCAGATGTTTGTAAATATTTTGCTATTTCTCCAATAGGACTAGTAAAACTAAATATAGGTTTTGTTTCAAACTTACCTTTACCTATTTGTACTTTACCAAAATAAGAAAAATACTTATTAATTAAACCCTTAGTAGATAACTTTTCATCAACAAACCTTGGGTCAAGAAACCAATACTTTAATTTAAATTCTAAATTGTATGGGTCTTGCAATCCTTTAAAATATCTATTAACTGCAATAACATCATTCATATTAAATGTTGTTGCTTCTCTTGGAACAATACCACCTTTAATAATTGAAGTAAAATACTCAAACCATTGTTCAAAATTATTCTTAACTACTCTATGTTCGTTAAGATTCTTTCTAAATTGTTTTACTTGTTCTAGTTGCTTATCATTTATAGCTAGTTTTTCTATAGCATCACTTGCTATCATTTCGTTAATAGTTAAAAACTCTTCTTTAATTGGCTGCTTTTCTGCTGCAGTTTCTTTTTTAATAGGTTCTTTTCTTACGACACCAACACCTTCTAAATTAACTCTATCTGTAGGTTTAGAACCTTTCATATTAGTTCTTCTAAATGTTATATTTATTCTTTCACCTCTTTTACCTGTAGGGTCTTTAGGTATTGAATGTAAAAAATTCTCTTGAGTTCCACCTTGCATTATTAACAAATCATTATTTTTTAAATTTATCTTATAATCCTTACCACCTTTTTTACTTGTTAAAATAAAAGGTACTTCTGCTCCAAAACTAACAGACGCTATAATAGGATTACTTCCTAATTCTGGTTCATTATCTGCATGTTTTCCAATGCTATCCTTACCAGTTCTATATTTATTTACCAGTAAAGAATTAAATTCTACTCCAGTAAGTTCCTCTACTTGTTTTTTTAAAGCTAATAACTCTGGTGTAAATTTCTTTGGTTTTATAGGGTCTTTACCAGAATAAGAATAATCAGTACCTTTTTCTCCATAGTACGCTGTAAGTCTAGGTTCTTTTATATTCCTACCTCCTATTGTAATATACCCTTGTTCAAAATCAATTGATTTAACCAACGCTTCTACATCTATATTCTTAATCTTATCTTTTAAGTGAAGAATTTGTTTATTTTCATATGTAGTTATAGGGTCTTCTGGATTTTTTTCTTTTACAATTTTTATAGGATTATTATCTAATAATGCAGTATCTGTTTCTGCTGAACGTTCATGCATTGATTCCATTTTTTGATAAAAGTTTTTCTTTGTAGAAAATGGTATAGATAATGAACTATGTATATCTTTATAAAATGTATTTTTAGAAAACTTAGAACCCTTATATGCTTTCTGTCCTGTTATAGGACTTAATAACAAGTTATGATAATAATCAAGAAACAATTTAGGATCTATTCCAAATTCATTTGCATTTTTAATTAATCGTTTATTAAAAGCATTTATATCTGCTTCTACATCTAATTGTATTCCATCTTTATCTAGCTTATGTCTATTCTCAATACTTAATCTAGACTTTAACATCTTTACTTCTTTTACAATAGCAGGTATTACTTTTTCTATTACATTAGCTTTTATACCTTTATCGCTAAATGCTTTATGTATATCAATAAAATTTTTATTTAACAATTCTATTGTAGCAAAGTTACCTAATGATTTACCTATGTAATCTAATGCTCTACCTATATTTCTTTGTTGTTGTATAGCATAACTTACTTGAGAAGGAGATGCTAAACTTAAATCAGATAACAATAAGCCAAGGTGTTGTTCTATAAATTTTGACATTTCTTTTGTACTATATCTAGTCAATCCTGTAAACCCTTGTGATTCTATATCAGCATTAGAATATAATTTTTTATAATTATTTTGTATCGCTGGAAAATTTAAAAAATCGTATTGAATACCAGCATCGTACATCTTTTTTACTATCTGAGGTATAACAGTATCTGCTCCTTTAGCAAACAATTTAGATTGTACGTTATTTATGCCATGACCAACATCATATAAACTCATAGCACTTTTAGCTACAGGAGTTGATTGATACCTAGCATTACCTAAAACTAAACCTTTAGGATTTTTGCTTTTTTTATCTTGTTCAATCATTCTCCTACTAACATTCTCTAACCTAATTAAAGAATATGTTTTATTATTTCTAACATAATTAGCTCTTTCACCAACAGTTAATCCAATATTTTTAGATATTTCTGGAGATACATTATCTAAAGCAATATCTTTAATTAATCTATAAGATACGTTTTTAACTTGAGAAGCAGGCTTAGCAATATTAACAGCGTCTTTTATTGCTGCTAAGTCACCAAACGGAGCTAACTCTAGTATGCTTTTATATCCTATATAATCTTGAGTTACTTCACCAGTTTTTGTATCAATAGTTTCTTTTTTCTCACCTGTTTTAGCATTAAAACTTTCGACTTTAAACAAAGAATCAAATAACATTTGTCTAAAAATAGGATAAGCTCTTATCGTAGGGTCTGTACTTGCATCAGCTGATTTATTAACAATAGCTGTACCTAAATCTCTAAAAAATTGGTCTCTAGTTTGACCTTCTATCTTTCCCTTTTTTAAAGATACTCTGGCAATATAATCAGTTAAAGAACCCTTTTCTAAATCTTGATAAGGAAACTCAACACTACCTCCATTGTTAGCTATAAAATCTCTCCAGTTTTGCATTACGATTTTAGCACTTAAACCATAACCCAAACCACCTTTACCAGCTATACTATTCTGTGCAACTTTATGTCTATATGCAGGGCTAAACATAAACATTCTATTGTAAACATCATCTTCTCTATTATATTCTTTATCTTTTGGATTTTTGTTATAACCAGTAAAGCGTTGAACTTCCTTATCAGTCATACCTTCTTGTCTAAACAATTTGTTTATAAATTTGTCATAAGAACTTCCTTCTTTCCAATGACTTCTCTCATCCTTTACTTTAATATAATAGTCTCTTAAATTTTTATTAAATCCTTGGAATATTTTGATACTGTCTGCGTCTTTGTCTGCACCTCCAAGGTATATATTATCCTTGTGGTGCGTGAACGAGCCAGAGCCTCTTTGCCCTGTAAAACCCCTAAAGCGTAAGACCCTCGTGCCAGACATACTATCAGCAGGAGTGCGAATGACAACGAGGTCAAATGTGTTATTCCACGCCTCAAGGTTTTTTCTGGAGTAGTTCCCAAGATATTGCTCCCAAGCTTCGCCCAACGTGACTCGCTTGTCGATAGTTTCCATAGTAGCTTTGCTATCATTTTTTTGTGCATATTCTAATTTCCTTTGGTATATGGCTTCTAAATCTTCTTTAGGTATGTGCTTATGCTCTACAAGCATACGCTTAAACATATTATCTAAATATAAATCTCCTTCATTTAATCCTTTCTTTTGTTCTTTTGTTAATGCAGGGTCAACAATCTTATTAATTAATTGGTCAGGAGTATAAGCTTTTAACCAAGACTTACCAGCAGTCTCAATAAATGGATTAGCATATCTCTTTACTAAATATTTCTTTAATGCATTATGGTAATTGTCTCTAAACAAAACATTTCTTACTGCATAAGTACCAGCCATAGCTTCAGCTAATATTTTATTACTTGCATGAAACTCTCTATAGTTACTATTAGAATCAAATTCAAAATCTAAATCTAAAAATCCATCTGTTTCTAATCTCATTAACTTATCCATAAACTTTTTAGCTAATGGTGTGCTAGGGTCTTTTAATAATATCTTAGTTACAAAATCCATAGGTAGCTCCATTACACCTAATTCATTTGCTTCAAATAACTTTATAAATTTTTCTATTTTTTTAGGGTCATATTGTTTTACTAACTCTTGACCAGCTCTACTACCAGCTAAAGATCTATCTAAAACATCACTTATATATTCTTTAGCAAATCCCTTTGCTTGTATATTATTTGTTTGCCCATAAGACTGCAATGGTAACTCATCGCCTTTTACAGACTTTACAGGATTTTCATACGTACCTGTACTTACTTGTAAATGTTCTATAGGTAACGTATGAACAATTGTGCCTCTAGATGATAATTTACCAGTAGAAGAATCTATTGATAACTGAGATGATTTTAAATCTCCTCTAAGCTTTGCACCAGAATTAAATACAATAAAATCTAAACCTCTACTTTCCATAAATTTATTCCATTCTGTAGAAGCTCTTTGACCATTAGATTTAGTAAACAAAGCAGATAAACCTGTTTGCCCTCCTATTACAGGCTTTATATGACCTGCTCTAGGGTCAAAACCTAAAACATCTAATGTTCTATCAAAAAATTTATGTGCTATAATTAAACCACCATCAGTATCACTTTTACCTGTAGTGTTTATATCATTAACTATTATACCTCTCATCTGTCCATCAGGATTAGTTTCAGCATAACTAGCTTTTTGCATTGGTGCCATTCTATTTGTTAATAATGTCATTCTTTTATTTAAATCAGCTACTGATTTTCCATAACCTTCATGCATAAGTAAGTTTTTTAAATTTAAATTTCTTACAGTAGTTTGATTATTTACTAATCCATTTAACATAGCATGATGTAAAATATTACTTACCCATTTTCTTTCATAGTTTTTATCACTACCAAATATATTACGCTCAGAAGCTTTACCGTCTTCAAATGCTCTTTCTATGCCCTTAGATTCTAAAGGGTCATTAGACATAGCGTTTTTAATCATATCTTTTGTAACAATTACCCCTTGTAAATTATCTACAAAATCTGCTGTTAATAAAAAGTCTTTATCTTTAACACCACTAAATATATATTTACCTTTTTCAGCTAATGCTTCTTCTATCTTAATTAATTTTTTTCTACCCACATTAAATGAAATGCCATCTCCATCCATTCTATGTGATAATACTTTGTATGGTTCACCATTTTTATCTACACCATGTGTTAAAAATCTAAAACCTTTTGCGTATCCTAAATAATCTAATGGCATCTTATCATACTTTTCACCAATAGATACATTATTAATTTGTTCATTCTTTGTAAAATCAACAGATATATTATTACCTGTACCTTCTATAAAAAATGCAACTTCTTGTGCAGGTTCTGTTTCAGTCCACCATTTCTTGCGAAGATTTCTTTCATGTTTTTTAAATGTCTCTGGGTCTAAATTAGATTTTACATCTTCTATATAAGATTCTAATCGTCTATCTGTACCATCTTCACCCATGCTTTTTTTAGTAGCATCAATTATTATTTTTTCAAAAGAATCAAAATCTTTGTATACAACAGAATCTTTTTCATTCTTTTTTACATCTTTATATACTTCCTTAGTAATATTAGATATAGAATCTTTTTCCTTAGTATAGGGATCCATAAAATCACTTTGCATTTCTGCATATAATTGTTCTGATGTACTTACTGCATTAGCAATTTTACCAAATGCATCGACAGTCATACCTTCTCTAGCTTTCCATCTGTAATATTCAGCTATCTTTGTATTTTTACCTGCCTCACTATATGTATTCCAATTAGGGTCTATTGATTCATAATGTTTAATTGCAGCATTTCTCCAATTAAAGTTTTTATAATTATGTTGTAACCAACCTAATGCACTACCTGTTGCACCTTCTAATTGTTCAGAGTTTTTAAACGAGGGAGCTGGATGTTCATTTAAAATATAATCCTGTGCTTTTTTATCTATAGTATTCCAATCTTTAGATTGTTGTGGGTCTACTATGTCTCTTATGTCTCTAGTAAATCCATTCTTTTTTGAACCCATTATCCACTCACCAGCAGCAGCTTCTCTAGCTGGTCTAGTATTGTATCCAAAAAACCCACCCAATAAATACTCATATATTTGCATCTCTGTGGGGTCACCTCTTAGGGTACTAGGTAATCCCATAAAAGCAGATGCTACACTAGCTCTTAATATTTTATTAGCTTGGTCTACTTGTGCGGGAGTACCTTTATATAAATTACCTACAGATACAAAATTACCTATACCTCCAAAAGCTCCACCTGCTATAGCACCACCTACAAAAGAATCAGCTATAACATCAGAACCTTTCCATATATTACTTACAGCACTAGCTACACCTAAACCTAATGCTTCTGTTCCTATGGCTCTAGGTATTGCTCCTTTTTTTAAATAATCTATTGTTTCTAAACCTCGTTTAGATAATTGACTATCTATAATATTCTTTGTACCTCTTTGAAACATCATAGGTACAGACATAGCATCTAAGGTATTAATACCATCTTCAATCGCTTTATATAGCTTACTATCACCTTTAATTTTTCTTAAAGCAGCATTACGTCTAAATAAAGATAATGGAGCTTTTAAAATCGCAGGAGCAAAACCTGCAAGATGACCTAGTTGCCTAAATATAGCTTCACCTGTATTGCGTGGTTCTTTAGGTACTAAATCAAAAGTAGTAAGACCTTCTATAAACCCAGACTGCGCTTGTTGCACAGCTCTGGTAAGACTAAAATTATCTTCTAGTCTTTTAAAACTTACTTGGTTGTTTTCTGCTAAACGTTCCAGCTCATCAAGCTGGTCGTCAGAAAACATATCAGGATTAGACCTGTATGTGTTGATTAGGCTTTGTACTTTAAAGCCATCGTAATAGTTATCCAAAATTTATTAGTACATTGCCCCAGGAATTGTTTTATCTCTTAATGCAGGTCTAAGTCCATAATTACGAATTTCCCAAGATGACATATCATATCCATCTGATTTACGCCAATCATTTACTTCATTTGCTGTAGTAGATAACATTCCTAAACCTGCTAATCCACCAGCACCCATTAAAATGTTTCTAGCAACATCTTCAGATATTAAAAGTTTTTCAGACATGTTCTTTACTAACTTATTAAAACCTTTAGAGGTTGCTTGACCAGCAACAGTTCCTTTTATGGCACTAGCTCCTTGTTGACCATATGCTCTCATAGAATGCAACAATGGTGACCTAGAAGCATAATCTCTAGCTTGCCCTACCATTTGCTGTCCTCTAGTTACGTTTTTAGTACCCATTACAGGTTTAGATAAATACTTAGAAGCACCCATTCCACCTTTATATAAAGCACCAGCACCAGTTACTAAACCACCAAGTGCGCCTGCTCCACTAGCAATAGAATCAATCATAGTTTGTCCATAAACAGTTTCGCCTCTTGATTCTGGTTTAAATATACTATCTGGTAGTAAACCAAAACTAGCAGTATCAGCTAAATTAAAAGCAAGTTTGCGTAATGGTTTTGATTCTCTTTTAAATTCTTGACCTGATTGTTTAGCTAAAGCAGCAATCATTTCAGCTTCTTTATCTGTGTATTTATCAGGAGTTGCGTTGTAGTCTTCTACTAACATCATTATTCTTCTAGGATCCATTTTATTTTCCTTTATCTATTTAAATTTAAGTTCATTAACAAAGATTGATTACTTGGAAAAAAAGTATTCATTTGTTCTGGACTCATCATCTGTAAACTTTGATAATACTCATCATCTAAATAATCACTTTGATTTGGCATAGGATTATTTCTTGTTCGCTCTACAGACATACTTTCTTGAGCTGCTCTAGCACTTTGACTTGGCGCAAAAGGATTAAGATTGTCATTAAACCATTGAGCTACATTATATAACTTACTAGGTGCATTGTATGCTCCTGCTTGAGTTCTATCTTCTTTAATTTTAGTTTGTTTTTCTACTGCTGTTGCCTGAGCTTTTCTATAAGCACCTAATTGTTTACCAGCTTCTATCCTTCTTTCATAATCTGCTTTATTTCTTTTTTCTATTTCATCATTTATAGCTTGTTGTCTTTCCATAACTGATGCTCTTCTAGCACCCATTACAGCACTTAAAAGGTTATTAGAACCTTCAGAACTGTATCCTGTGTAACGTTGTTGCATTTGTGGTACTATCATGTTGTTTTCCCCATTCCAAAAAACCCACCTGCTAAATTAAATAAATTATTGCTCATATTATTACTATGAGCAGCTCTAGCATTTTGATTTTGTACTTGTTGATTATACTGTGATTGTTTTAAATACTGATTATAAGTATTCTCATTTCCTACATTAAATTGTTGATTAGATAATGCTCTTTGGTCTATTCCACTAGCAAACTGCCCACCTTGTCCATAAGCTTGTGTAGCCATTTGACCAAATTGACCTGCAAGATTTGCTGATTGATTCATAATTCCTTGCATACCCTGAGCATATTGGTCACCTGCTTGTCTATTAGTAATAGAATCATAAACATTACCCATACCCATTATACCTCTAGCAGCCATTGCTGAGTTCATATTTTCTATAGTTTGTTGTCTCATATCTCCTACATTTTGTCTAAGATTTTGAAACAAACCTTGATTATAAGAACTACTTGGATTTAACATACTTTTATAAGTGTTTTTAAAATCACTTCCTAATCCAAAACTATTTTTTATACTTTGATTTAAAAATGGATTAGTTTGATAATCACTACTTTGTAAATCAAAACTAAAATCTTGATTTATATTTTTTGGTTTATTCATTGCACCTGATAGCAATCCTAATCCAGCTGATGCTATCCCTAAATACGGACTTGCCGCTGTTAAAAAACTACTCATATTAAAATTACTCCCTGTTGGTTGATTAGGTACTGCATTCCCAGAAAAATTTGCCATAAGAGGAGCATTAACTGTTCCTCTTATTAAATTTGGTTGTTGACCTGTTGGGTCTGGAACACTTAATTGTGCTCCTTGATATTGGTTAGGAGGCATGTTTTACTCCGTATTTAATGTTAATGACGCTTTAGCCCAGCCTTCGCTAGTTCGTCCTTGTATTTCATAAGATGTTCCATCGTTAGACTTAACTACTCTAATGTCACCTTCCTTACCTGATGATTCTTCTTTATCAGTAACAGTATCTCTACTATTTACTGCACTAATAAGCTCATTTAAATCATCATAAATTGTATCTACAACTCTTTGTAGATTAGTATCGTTTACTTTTTGTGAACGTTTTTTACTTATCACGACATAGCCTTTGTTCTTCTTAATCTTCTAAACACAAGTCGTAATGCATCTATCGTTGCACTTGAATCACCAGTAACTGCAATTTTTACTTGTGCATGGCGTGATATTTTTTTATTTGTTAACGCTGTATAACTAGTACTGTTTTCAGCAGTATTTACTGTTATTGTAGGGCTATTATCTTCAGATAGTATTTCGACTTTATATAATTTTTTATCTGTAGTAGACTCACCCATTGTAAATTTTTTACTATACCATTTAAAATTATCTAACCTTGTAGAACTTTTAGGGTCAAAAGGTTGAATTAATCCATTGTCTGTATCAGATACTAATAACTCATTGTTTTTGCCATGTACTGCACCATACGTATTAAAATCTGTAGTTGTACTGCTATTAGTTCTATTCCATACATCCCATCTATTTTTAGGCATTGTATACACTAAACACTGAGGCACGTAATATGTTGTGTTTGTAGTAAATGTAAGCGTTGAAACAGCTGTAGCTGTTGCATTATTATTTATATCAAATCTATTATCATTATCAACACTAGCAACTTTTGTATCTGCAGGAATATGATTTCCTGTCACTACTTGATTTGGAGCAATGTTTGAATTTGCAACATCAGATGTTACAGTAGTATCATTATTAGTTAAATTGCAACTATGTGTAAAACTAGTTGATACAGTATATTTATAAGTGTAGAAAAAACAAAAAGCCTTACGATGTGAATCATAAGTAGCTACAATATCTCCAGAATAATCATCAGTACTATAATTGCATAGTTTTTCTAAAGATGAATATGAATTATAAGTATCATCTATTTGATGAGCTTTTTTAATCTTAGCTCCAATGTCATTAATACCCTGTCCGTTATGTAAATAGATACTATTCTTATCTATAAAACACATACCTATTTCTGAGGACACTACTCCATTTTGATTTCTACACCCTATACCTTTTATAGTATCTTCTATATACATACCATCTGGATTAACTACATATGTCTCATTTTCAGAAAACACATACAACCTACCATTAAACGATTCCATTGCAGTTGCTTTATTAGGTAATAATAAAAAGTCTTTAGCCCAATTAAATTGGTCAAAATTGAATGGTCTAGATTTAAACAGATAATTAGTTGCATCATCTATATCTGCATGCGAACAATCTGTTATGTATAAAAAATTATTTACTTTAGCACTTAATCCATATTTAGGCAATGTAATAGTTAATGCCTCTGATATTCCAGTCCTAGCCTCATAAGATGCATATGATGCTCCACTATCTATAATAGTTTTACTATAATAACTACCCCAATTTGGATTAGTAGTACTTGAATCTGTAGCAAGCCACCCTGATTTTAAAGGTACTGATTTTATTAATCTAAAAAATCCTGATGGTTGTGTAGCAGTTCCAACACTTGCACTTGACCTATATAGATTAACATGAGTTACTCTTTTACTAAGATTTGCTTTATATATATCTATTTTAACATTTAAAGCATCTTGACTTATACTGCCATTATCTATATGAGTCCACGAAGATAAAGGAGATTCTTGATAACCATCATAGGTAAAAGATGTTGCGTAAAATTGATCATGCGATGGATTTATACTTCCATCCACATCTGCATTATCTGATATTGTTAATACAACTTCTCCTTCGGCTTTTATTGCTAAAGCACCAGATGCTCCTGCAGCCCATCTTGCTTGACTCGTTCCAGCAAATACATTATATGAATTACTTTTTTCATCTAAAACTGCATCATCTATATCTATATTTGCTCCTATTGTATTTCTTGTCCCACCAACAATACTTGTTTGACTATGATTATAAGCAACTTTAGTTAATCTATATAAAGTAGATTGACTTCCACTAGTTCCTCTTTCTATCCAATTTAAATACGTGCTATTTGTATCTTGCTTTGTTAAATAAACAGAACCAAATGCTGCATTAAAATCAGAACTAAACGCATAAACTAAACCTTTATTTCCTAAATGATTTAATTTATCATTTGCAGTTATATCATTTTTAACAACTTGTAAAAAATATCTTATTTGACCTTTAACACTACTAGCATTAGTAGTTGAATCATCGTGACCTATAAAATTTGTACCACTACCATAATACCACTTTACATAAGCGCCATCAGGAACTGGCTTTACAACTATTCCAATATAGTCATTACTTCCTGTAACTCTAACTAAAGGTAATTTTGGTAGTGAAAAATCTGGAGCTATAGTTGTATCACCTGTAAGACTTGAACCCCAATCGCCAATATTAGGTGAAACACTTGAAGCATCTGCTCCTTTATAAGGAGTTCTACTTGTAACAGTACTAGCACTTGAACTTGTTGTTAAATTTGATACAGAAATATTCCATAAATAATCACTAGAAGTACTTCTGTTTCCACTTGCTAACCATAATACGCTACCACATTCCATTATATCTGTTACATAAGTATCTCCACTAAAATTATTTAATGGTCTACTAGTAATAACATCCATATTATCTAAATCAATTTTTAAAACAATAAGATTGCTACTAACTTCATCAATTACCCAAAGATTGTTATCACTAGATAAACACATTGCTAATGTTTTTGTAAAAAAATATTCTGACCTTCTTATTAATACTCCTTTAGAAACATCAAATTTATATATATAATTTCCACTTTGTTGTATTCCGTAAACATGTGTGTTATTTGAATCATTAACAACTGTATGCATAGCAGGGAATGGGCTAGGCTTTACTAATTCAGCATTTTCAGATTGTAAACCACTTGGAACAGAACCTCCAAATTGAGAATGAGGAATATTACCTACCCATTTAACATCTTTAGATTGCCCTAAACCAATGTGTACTTCTTTATTATTTGTTTGCATAGCTGGAATTGTACCAGCACCAAGATCACTTGCATCTAAATTAGATATTGCAGGACTTCCAGTATATACATCTGCTATTTGCTTTAAATAACCATCGCTATTATCAATGTATGTTAATTGATGTGTACCATTATTATTTATCATAGCCATACGTTTTGCATCTACAGCTGATTTAATAGCAGTAGCATCTGATTGTATAGCCATTAACGAACC
>TARA_R100000742_G_C4279688_1_pt1 | contig 27566 bp, 4 predicted proteins | sample TARA_R100000742 | Tara Oceans TARA_R100000742 (sample SAMEA2623309) | marine metagenome | biome: marine biome (ENVO:00000447); feature: deep chlorophyll maximum layer (ENVO:xxxxxxxx); material: "saline water (ENVO:00002010), including plankton (ENVO:xxxxxxxx)" | depth 40 m | reverse complement strand
AACTTAAACAACATGTTGCAAAAAGCTTCTAGAATGCCTGATACCCTTAAGACAGGTGGATCAGTAGCAGGTGGAGGTAATGTTAAAACTTTATGGGGTGGAGATGTAAATGCTGTTGCATATAATCCATATGCTGGTGGTGAGAGTATGTATTTCTCTGGTAACTCTCATTCAAAGAGAGACCCTAAAACAGGTGAAACTGGAATAGGAGTTGCATACGGACCCCAGTCTATGGCTACAAATGAACCAGTAGTAGAAGTGGAGAATGAACCAGCTCAATTATTACCTGACGCAGGACAAGAAAATTTAGTTATATATGGAGATCTAAAAATACCAAAAGAATATGCAGGTGAGATAGGTGATCCAGAAGCTGGTGGTAAGAAATTTAAACACTATGTAAATAATCTAAATGATGAGGAAGCAAGAATTAATAAACAAATGGGAAAAGCTGTAGAAAATGCTGGAGACACTGATAATACTAAATGGGGAGAGTTAGTAAGATCTACTTCAGACACCATCATAAACGGTGGTGATATGAAATTACAAGACATAGCTAATAAGAAAATGATATTAGCTGACTTACAAGAAGCTCTTAATGATACATTTAATGAACGTGGTATAGATGGTAACAAGTTTATCTCTAAAGGTGAGATAGAAGCTGTTAAGGATACAGAAGACTACGCTAAGAAGGGTAGTAAGATACCTAAAGCACAAGGAGATGGTCAACAAAATACTAATCAAGATCAAGGTCTTGAATTAAATGAACTACCTGTAGAGTTTGAGAGTGAAGAAGCACTGTTAGAAGCTGGATATGTTAAAGCAGATGATGGAAAATATTATTTAGAGGAAGAAATAGATATAGAAGGAGAGTTTGAACAGGACACAGCTCAACAGAGTATGGAGAATGTTCCTGAAGGTCAAAAGATGGGTAATGAACAACTTGGTAAAAGAGTTGCTACAGATGTTAGTGTTGAAGATTACCAGGCATGGAAAGCTGCAAACCCTTGGTTCTTTGAAAAATATCCTGATTGGAAACCTGAAACTAAAGAAGATGTAAAACTGTTCCAAAGAGAATTTAACAAAGTAGCTGCTCAGAATGAAGGTCTATTCCCAGTTAGAGTAGATGGAGATTTTGGAAGACAAACTGTTTCAGCTAGATATTCATCAACAGACAGTACTACTCCTAGAACTAGAACAGTTAGAAGAGAAGGAATTATTAAAGAACCTGAAACTACTACTGAAACTACTACTCAACCAAGTGGAGGTCTACCAATAGATCCTAATTTACTTAGAAGATTATTCCCTCAAAAAATAAAGAATGATCTAGACTACAATCAAATACTACCTGAAATAAATGCTGCTGCAAACAATCAACTTGATCCAGTGTATGCACAAACCTTCTCACCTCAACTAAGAGTTCCTTACGATATTAGTTTACAGGATAGAAGAAATCAGCTTACATCAGCTTACAGAGCTGCTAGTCAAAATCCTTCTGCTCAAAACAATCCTGCATTAGCGGCTGCTATGGCTGCTCCTATGTATGAGGCAATAAATCAAGTGGGTGCAGAAGAGTTTAGAATGAATCAGGAAATGAAAGATACAGTATATAGTGGAAACATTGATGCAATTAATCAAGCCAATCTAGTTAACTTGGGTATTTATGACAAGCAACAAGAAAGACAAGCTCAAGCTGTAGCTAATACAAAAGAAACTCAACAAGAGATTGTTAAATCTATAGCTGATAAGTATCAACAAAACAAACTAGAAAACAGAAGAGAGAAAGTTTTACGTGAACTATATCCGAACTTTAGATTTACGGAAGACTTAGATTTATTTAATCAAGGAAATGCACAATTTAATATACCTGGTCAAGGATCAACATCTTTTCTTGGGCCTTATCAAACTATCTTTGATTGGATGACTGGTGGTGGAATTGGTGGTGGACAAAATAATACTACTACAGACACCACTACTATTGAAGAGAGTGCATATGGGACAAACGTAAAACCAATAAGAAGAATTAAGAGAAATCAGAAAAATAGTAATGTGTTGAGAATGTTCAACAAAAAATAACTAATCTGATTATAAAGAATTACCAAAATAGATTAGTCTACCTTGGATAATTCTGTAAATAATAATACATTTGTGAAATTATGGCATCATATCTAGATAACATACCTACCTTTAACGAATATGTAGAGCAACGTCCTCAGGATGATATGCTTAAGGTTGGTCTGTTCAAACAACAACGTTATGAGGAAGGGGTAAAGAAAATTCAAGACAGTATAGATAACATTGCTGGTCTAGATGTAGTTAGGCCACAGGATAAAGAATATCTTCAGTCTAAATTAAATGCACTAGGAGGACAACTTCAAAGTGTAGCAGCTTCTGACTTCTCAAACTTTCAGCTTGTAAACACAGTTGATGGTATGACAAAACAATTAGTAAATGATCCTCTCATATTGAATGCTGTAGGGTCTACTGCTAGATATAGAAACCAATTAGAATCACAGGAGAAAATTAATGCAGATGGAAAAGGTTCAGCATCTAATGATATGTACTTTAATAAACAAGTTCAGAATTGGTTTGATGGAGGTCCAGATGCAGCTTTTACAGCACAATATAAACCTTATGTAGACTATGGAAAGATGGCTCAAGATGTGGTTAAGAATCTAGCAGCTGAAGAAACAGAAAATGATATCTATGCTGGAACAGATGCTCAAGGTAGAATCGTATATTATGATGCAGTTACAAGAACTAAGATAGAAGCTCTTACTCCAGAAAGAATTCAGCAAGCCTTACTTACTTCTCTACCACAAGATGCATGGAGTCAAATAAATATTGATGGTCAATACAGATATGCTAATGAAAGCAACGAGGCTTTTGCTAGCAGAATCAACAGTGAGTACACAAGTACTTTTAATTCTATGTTAGAAGAAATAGAAGAGATGAAAGTTCTTAAAAACGCTTCATCAAGTTCTAGAGAGAAAGAAGAAATACAATTTCAGATAGATGCTAAACAAAGAGAAGCAGAGGCATTAAGAGAAGAGTATGATCTTGTATCAGAAACCTTTACTAGTGGAGATGTAGATAGTGCGAGAGGAAGATTATATTCTACTGATTGGATGAGAGACTTTACTAATGCATATGCGTATAGAAATATTTCTCAAACAGTTCACACTAATCCTTTTAGACAGACTCAACTTAAGGTGCAGCAAATGCAACAAGAACAAGATCAGTTCACTGCTAGGTACTTACAAACTGAAAGACAGAATGAGATTGAAAACAACATAGAGAGAGAAAAATTAAACCTTCTTAAAAAGGATGCTTATGGTGGGGTTGCTACAAGTCAAGTTAATGAACTTTCACCAGGAGAGATTATAGCTTATGTTGAAGAAAATAATAAGAAGGCTAGTAACGAACTTGATACACAAAAACTTGATATTCTCACCAAATATAAACTTGATGAAAATGGATTAAATACATTGATGACTCAGTTCAAAAGTAATCCTTCATCTCTTACTTCAGATGTACAAGATGATCTTGCACTTCTTGAAGATTTAATGATACAGAAAAGAGCTAATGATAATTTCTTAGCTCAAATAAGAGAAGAGGCTTTACAGTTATATCCTGAAGATCTGACAAATGATCCTGAAAATAAATCATTCATGCTAAATGGTTATGAATTTAGTTATTTAGAATCAGAGGAGAAGATGCAAGATTTTGCTGATAAGTACTTTACATACGGTGGAAGTGTAGATGCTCCTTATAAGATAATCAGTGAGGAGGATAGAGCACAAGCTAAATCAGAGTTAAGTAGTAAAGACTATGAATTATTTGAACTCTTTAGAGCTGGTTATTATGATGATGCACTGTATTCAGAGTGGGATGATGCCTTTGATAAGAGATATGGAGATGGTTCTAGAAATAGTGGAGATGAAGAAGAAGCTCTATGGGCCGATCTTAAAGACTTTAGTACCTATTACTCAAGAACAGGTGCAGAAAATGCAAAAAATAGACAGAAATATGTAGCTGAGGAATTAAAGAAAAGTATTATAGTAAAACAACCTGTAGCTTATAATGTTCCTTTAACAAATCCAGCTCAGAGAAATCAGTTTGGAGGAGTTCTTTTAGGTATTGCTCAAAATCTTGATCTACTATCTGAGAGCGATGCTACAGAGTTAACAAAGATTGCTAGTGATTTAGAGGTGGCAACAGTAACAACAGCAGGATTAGATGGTAAATACTATATAAACGCTGTGGGTAACAAGGGTACGAAGATGCAAATTGAGTTAAGTGAACAACAGTATGAGCAAATATTTGGAGACAGATATAAACCTAGTGCAGATATGGAAATGTTTAATACAACCATTCTTCCTCAGATGTTAAACACTAGACCTAAGCTTAAGAAGATAGGGGCAGATTTCTATAAAGACCCTCAATCTTACTGGAGCACATCACTAGATGGAGAATATACCACTACTCCAGAGAACTCTTTCTTAAATGGTAGATCAGCCTTTCCTAATACACGCTATTATGGTGTTAGTGGAAATTTAACTAGTACTGGTAATCCCAAAGTTACGCCTTCACAATTTAGACTACACTTACAAATTTATGATCCTACTAGCCAATCTATAAAAGGTGTACAGTTCCCAAGTATTATCCAAAAAGAAAATGTAATGTTTACACTATCGCAAATTACTGATGAAGTAATTTTTGAATTATTGAATCCAGGAGTACAAATGTCTCAGGCTCAATATCAAAGATTAGCTCAAGAAGCTCAAAATCCTTCAAGTGGTACATCTGCATATTATAAAATGTTAGAACAAGAACAACAGCAATAAATTATGGCTCGTAAAGTAAAAAAAGCTCAAGCTGGTTCCACAGTAAATCCAGCCCCTCTTCCTCCTTTTTCTGGTCCTCAGTTAAGTCAACGACTATTGCAAGGTCAGTTTGGTGGATATCGAGCTCGTGGTAATCCTCCTCCCATGATTACAGGTGTTACACCTTTTAATCCTGGTGTACCAACTCCTCCTAGACAAAGTGCTCTAGGGGAACTAATGCAACGAGCAGCTACTCCTGGAGACAGAGGTAGAGGAAGTAGGGTGACCACTCAAGATGAATATGATGGGTCTAATAGATACACTTATTTCCAACCTAGTTCTATGGGTGTGGATAATGAAGATACAGCTGGCCAATACCAAAGTTTTGGTAGTAAGGCAATCAATGGTGTTACAAAAGGACTTATTCTAACCGGTACTACATTTCTACAAAGTACAGTGGGACTAGTAAACGGAACATACCAAGCAATCTCTGATGGTAAGTTTTCTTCCTTCTATGATAATGACTTTAACAGAGCTTTAGATGATATAAATAAATGGTCAGAGGATCAATTTCCAAACTACTATACTCAAAAAGAAGCAAATGCTAACTGGTACAGTCCAGACTATCTACTTACAGGTAACTTTGTATTTGATGGTGTAGTTAAGAACTTAGGATTTGCAGCTGGTGCTTATTTCTCAGGTGGAGTGTTTACTCGTGGAGTTACTGCAGCTAGTCAAGTATTTAGCTCTGTCCCTAAAGTGGGTAAAATAATAAGTGTAGGTAAGGGAGCAGAAGCAGTAGCAGCTACCGAGAAAGGATTATCAGCAGCAAACAAAGGAGCAGGTGTATATGGAGAGGTTGTAAAACAATCTGATAAATTAATAAATCAGTTCAATCTGTTAAACCCAGGACAAAGAGCTGTAGTTGCAGGTTTATCTACAACTGGTGAAGCTGGTATTGAAGCTTTGCATAACTCTAATGAGTTTAGAAATCAACTTATAGATGAGTATAAACAAGAGTATGGAGTACTGCCTGATGCAGAAGCTCTACAAGTGATAGATGATGCTGTTGATGGAGCAGGTAACTCATCGTTCTTTATAAATGTAGGAATACTATCTGCAAGTAACTACATCATGTTCCCTCGTATTGGACGTAGTACTTTTAAAGCAGATAAGAATAGTATAAACAATTTAGTAACTCAGACTGATGACATTATATATGATGGGGCTAAGTATACTACTAAAGTTTCTAAACTGCCTGCTATACTTTCTAGATTAAATAAAATTAGGCCTTACACTTTTTCAGTAACAGAATCTATAGAAGAAGCTGCTCAGTATGGAACTACTGTTGGGACAGCAGATTATTATAATAAACAGTATAATAATGAAGCGACTGACTGGTTAAGTTCTGTAGGGGTAGGAATAACACGTGGAGTATTTAGTGATCAAGGAGCAAAGAATGCTTTAATTGGTGGATTCTCTGGTGCTATAATGACTGGTAGAGGAAGATATCGTAGAAATAGAGCTAGAGAAAGCAACACACAAGAAGCACTAAAAGCTCTTAATAGAAGAAACCCAATGACTGGAGAGTCATTTAAGTTATCAGACTTTACTAGTGAGAGTATTTATTCTGTAAATCGAGCTGGTGTGATAGGTCAAGAGATGGAGGAGGCAGTTAAAAATGGAGATGCTCTAGCTTACAAAAACTTAGAACAACAATATATTATCAACTTCCTTACTCCTAGAATAAAGTATGGAAGATACGGTATAGTACAGGATCAAATAAATGATATTTTAAATCTTGCTCAAACAGAAGAAGGTTTTGCACAATTGCAAGCTGAAGGTAAAGTACAAGATGGGGATACACGACAAGCATTTATTGCACGTATGCAAAAGTTTAAGCAGGTTGCAAGTGATGTAAATAGTTTATATAACTCTTTGAATATAAGATACGGAGGAATAGTAGAAGTAGATCCTAAGACTGGTGATAAGAAGAGAGTGTACACACCAGAGGTGATGAACAAAATGATATATGCTGCAAGTATGGTGGCAGATTTTGATGCACGTATCCCAGCACTTATTCAAGAAATTAACCAACTCCTGCCTGAACTTAATCTTGATCAGGTATTAGCAGATATTGTAAGTGGTGAAACTCAAAGTTTTAACGATGCTGTAGATCAAATAGTTAACCTAGATATGTTATCTGAAATAAAAGATGAACTAGGTGGGAAGCTAAATGATCTTGCTGCATTAGCTCTACAAAGAGAGCAGATGTTAAATGAGTATGAAAACATTAAAACCAATCCTAAACTTTATCAAGAGAATAAAGTAGAGGAAGATCGTGCAACTGAGACCGTAAGGGATGATGTAGAGAACTTTGTTGTTACAACTAGTACTGGAGAGAAAAGTTTAGAAGTAGGAGGAGAATATTTTGTAGGACAAGGTGTAGACTTTGAAGGAGAAACTCCTCTCGATGAGCCTGTGGTAGTAGCTGGTTTTACTGTGTTATCACAAAAAGAAGATGGGTCAATAGAAGTAAAAGACAATAACGGTAATTTAAAAACTATAACTCCTGATGCACTAATTAAATATAAGGTTGCAAAGAAGAGTGATTTAATAAATAACAAAACTGCAAACTTCTACTACCGACATAGAAACAATGTATTCCAATTTAACTTTGGTAAGAATTACGGAGGAAAAAGAAATGGTAGACTGATGTACGATAATGGGAAACTATTTTTTGTGTACAAAGATGCTAATGGTACTGTCGTTAAAAAACAATTATCTAATAAGTTTTTCCTTGCTCAAGAAGGATTCAATGAGCCTAGAATAAAATCAGTTGGTAAGATTAATAAAGAACAAGTAGATGCACTATCTCAGTTTGTAAGTAAAGAAGAGCTAGCAAAGCAAGAACAAACTCTTGAACAAAACAGAGAGAACCGACTTAAGATTATGCATGATTTAGGTGTAGAATCTAAAAGAAGACTTGAAGAAATAAACAAACAATTAGAGAGAGATAAAAAGAAACTAAGCGATGTTAAAAAAGACTTAGATGCTATTTATAAAATGCGTGAGGGTGGTCCTAGAATAAAATTAAAATATTCCAAGGCACAGAAAAACTTTACTAAAGCTCTTAATAAACTTACTGAGATGCAAGCTGATACTGAAAAACGTATTGGTGAGCTACAACGTGAGGCTGAAGAATTAGAATTTAACATATCTTACTTTGAAGCATTTGAAGTAGATCTTCTAGACTTACCAGGTAACTCTTCTGAGTTCTTAAAAGAATTAAAAGATCAAATCAAACTACTAGAACAAAATGGTAAAGCTGTTAACAGAGAGATAGCAGCAAACAATAATCTTATCAAGTCTATAGAAGACATGGCTAAGAGAGCTGCTAAGCTCCTTAAGAGTGCCTTAGGGACTACTTATGTTTATAATGAAGATTATGGTGATTACTTAAGAGATCTTCTAGATAAAGCATCTAAAGGAGAAAACTTACTTTCTGTATGGCCACTACTCAAACAAGAGTTGGCTAACTTTAATCTTACTAATGACATACAGAAAGATACCAGTGTTCCTGAAAGAGAAACTTTTGATGCACTTCAGAAAGTAGAAGACCTTACATCAGACCTTGAATCTTTAAGAGCAGAGTATAGAGCTAAAAAAGTTATAGTAGATCGATTCCAGAGAATAATGGATGAGTATGTAGCAGAACAACAGGCTCAAGATAGAATAGCTAAGGATACTAAGTTAGTAAGTCAAGTGATGAACACAGCATCCACTGGACCAGTTATCGAAGCTGAACCAAAATCTTTTAATCCTGTTTCTAAAAAGAATACAGATATACTTCCAAGAGCTACTATTGCTCCATCAGATGGTAAACCTCATCAGGTTAGAGCTAACAGATTTGGAGCAAACTTGGATAAGTTTGAGAACAGAGATCAAATTCGTGCTGTATATGTAACTCGTGCTACACAAGATCAAAGATTAGATGGAGTAGTAGAAAGAATTCTTGATGATGGTAGTCCAGAACTTATGGAAAAGTTTGGAGATTCTATTATTGTCATGGTTATGATGGATACAGCTGGTAATCTTGTAGACGTAAATGGACAACCTATTCCTGAAGGACAGAGCGAATTAGACAATGCTATCTACCAAACCCTACCTGAGTCTGGATTTAGAAACGGTGAGATGTTTAGGGAAGGAACACCACAAGAATTAAAAGATCAGATTAATAAACAGTACAATCAGTTTAGAAAAGATATTCTAGACAGAACAATGGTGGGTGCACCGTTTAGAATAGAAGCATCTTTTGGTATACCTATATATGAACAAGACGCTAACAATAATGACATTCTAGGAGATAACTCTGTTGTAGAAGCTCAACTTATTAGTGAGGAAGACTTAACTAAAAGAAATGTAATATTTATTCCTACTACAAATAAGAGTATATTTAAAGGAACAGTTGCATATAATCAACCTATGGGTAGTGTGTTCTTAGATTTACCTAATGGGTATGTAAAATTAAGAAACAGAAAACATACTATTCCAGAATCGCAAGCTATTTATGATGCTATTTTGGCTCTGTCTAAACAAATAGCAGATCCTAATCAAGGTGTTACTAGTGATGAGTCAGTAAGAATGTTAAACTTCTTGAAAGGTGTAACTTACTGGGGACTACCAGCAAACAAAGCAGGTCAAAATAGTGTGTTCTTTGAAAAGGTATCACAGACTAGTGTTAATGGTTTAAAGTTTTACAAGTTAGTTCTTAGAGTAGGACCTTTAGTTTCAATAGATTTTAATCCTTCAAGCATACAAAAGAATAAAGATCTAGTGTTGGAAACATTAGGTCAAATGTATAATAACATTAACAACTCTTACACTCAAGATATAACTCAAGAGTTTGAACAGATTACTAGTGTTACCGAAGATGGGTCAGTGACCTCTATCATATGGCCTAATTATCAAACATACTTACTATCTAAGAATGTACCTGGAAAAGGTAAAAGAGAAAACTTTGAGCTTCCATTACACACCACTCTAAAAACTGTTGTGGAAGGTAGTGAGGAAGTTAACAGAAAAGGTATATACTTTGTAAATGAAGACAGTGCTGGAGACTTTATAACTGAAGTGCCACCAGCTCCTACTCAAAGAATAGAGGTAATTAAAGCTAAGCCAGAAGGCCCAACTATTGTATTAGATGGTCAAACTACCAATACTTATACAAGCCCTCAAGGAAAACAAATATTGTTTAGAGCTTCTAAAGATACTACTAAAGAAAACTTACAGGATAAGATACAGATTATACAAGGTGGTGACTTAGTAGAAGTAGTGGAGACAATAGAAAAGGGAGGTAAAGATAAGTCACTCATTAAAAATACTATCTATAACTATATAGCACCTTCACTAAGTAAGGTTAAGAGTAAAGAGGTTGAAATGACAGCTCAGATGTCTCCAGAGATGGTGCAGAAAATAAAAGAGAAGAGACAGAAAGAAGGTAAGAAGCCTATAAGTGATGATATTCAAGCTGCATTAGAGCGTGGTAGAAACAATCAGAACAATGAAGTTCTGCGTGAAGTTACTACTAAGTCTGTAGAAGTTATGGATTCTGAGAATTGGAAAGATCTTCGTAGCTGGATGGATAAAAACTTACCGCAAGTACCTTTGGTTAGAGTTAGAAATATAATTAGAGCAGGAGGAAGAGATGCATGGGGTATGTTCCAAGACAATGCTATGTATGTTTATGAAAATGCAGAGGTAGGCACAGCATACCACGAAGCATTTGAAGCTGTTTACGCAATGTACTTAGACAGTAATGAGATAGCTCAACTTAATGAAGAGTTTAAAGCTCGTAGAGGAAGCTTTGTTGATAGACCAACAGGTAGAACAGTCAAGTACAAAGATGCTACCGCAGATCAGATAAGAGAACAATTAGCAGAAGAGTTTAGAGATTATATACAAGACCAAAAGAAACCAAAAGGTAACTTCTTTGTCAGACTGTTTAATTCATTAAAAAAGTTTATCGAAGGTTGGTTTGTAACTAATAGAACAGAGGAGTTATTCAAAAGAATTGACACTGGTGGTTTTGCTCAAGGTCTTGAGGCTAGTCCAAATTATGTTGCAAACTACATTCAAGTTGGACCGGATGCTGTATTTAGAGTGGCAGGATTAAGTGATGTGATTACACACGACACTATCCAACACATGACATATCTTACACTTAGAGATTTGATAAAGAATAACGAAAGTTTATTCAACATCAAAAATGTATTACTGGATGAGACTAGATTATATAATAGATTAAAGACAGAAGTTTATGCATCTATAGCACAAAAAGCTAAAGAGTATAAAGACATTCGTTCTAATTTTGAAGGCAACCAAGAAGCATTAGATGAGATTGATCTACAGATAGAAAACGTTGTTAATCTTATGCAACAAGTAGAAGAAGCTTGGCCTGACCTTATTAAGAAGCACAAAGAGTATATGTTATCGTTCGGAGTTACCTTTGATGAAGGTGCAATGAGTATGGCCTCTGAAGATATGTCTAACAAAGGATATAATTTAGATGCTACAAAAGTAGATAACTTTAAAAAGACAAACATAGCTGTAAGATTATTACTAGGAACTATACCTTTAGTTACGACTAATGAAAATGGTAATATAAGATTTACCCCTAGTAGTATTAATGGAGTGAAGTTAATACCTACTACACAAGCGTATATAACTGTACTTGAAACTGTTAATGACAGTGTAAGTATAGAAGATATGTTAGAAAAACTAAGAGTCTTAGCTGTTAATGATCCTAATTACAATGCTTTGTATAAGCGTGTAAGTGGTAGAAATGCTACTGAAGGAGCTGTTGATCTTAATAATCTTACTCAAAGACACGAGTTAACTTTACTAGCAGCTTTATGGAATACATTTAAGAAACAAGATCCTGTAGTTAAAGTAGTTAATGTATTAGAGAATGGAGAAACTGTAGTGACAGATGCTAACTTAGCTTCAGCTGCTAGACAAATGCAACAACAGTATTTAAACTCTATTGTTACTAAGTCTAAAAGAGGTAACGGTATATTTAAAGAAAGCAATGGCATATTTAATCCAGATACTGCTACGCTAGCTAAGTATCCTCTTAACTCTGTAAACAACATGTTGAGGTTTTTAGAGAAGATAGGTATACCTTTTACAGAAAAAGAATACTCAGGTCTTACTACCGAAATGAAAAAGAAGTTTACATCTTCTGTAAATGGAATAAAGAAAAGTATTGAGAATACTAAGAATATAAAACTATTCTCTGTAAAAGCTTTAGATATGTCTAAGCGTTTATTAGACTTAGCTACAGTAAAAGTTGCTGCCTCTAATCCAGAGGTAAGTAGCACATACTTTAATATAGAGGGAGAGAGAACACAAACATTTATTGGTCCTAATGCTGCATCTGAATTACATAACACTATGATAAGTGTAAGTAATAAAGAAGAGTTAGGTAGCACTCCTTTTAAATACATATTGACAGACGTATTTGCACAAGGTTCTACTATTGTAAATAGACTTTTTGATGCAGAAGGTAATCTAAGAACAGATGCTGTAAATCTATTTAAGCCTGGATATGCAGGAGGTGTAGTAAATGGTCAAAAAGGCACTGCAAGAAAATCATCTCAGTTACAATTTCCTGATAGACTAAGACAAGAACTAAACCTAAACTTAAACGGACAGTTCCTAAACCTAGTTCCTGGAGATTCTTCATTAGAGCACATGTTAGAAATGGGTCTACCTATAACTGAAAGAGATATAAGTCAAGGGGGAGCAGTGATGAATACTATATTCAAAGCGTATTTTATATCAGAAGTAGGATTAGCTAGAGAAGAACGTGCTATTGTAGAGTTAGAAGGTAGAGAAACTACAGATCTTAGATTCTTTAAAGAAATATTAGGTGAAGAATTACATAGTAAAATTAAAGAAAGTGTACTAGATCCAGCTCTTACAGCAGAGGAGGTATATGATCTGAACGCTATAGAGATTATTGAGGCTACAACTAATTTTATAACAACTAAAAAGAATCAGCAAGCTGATTTCTTAATGAGGTTTAATGTTTTACAACAGAAAGAAAACGAAAATACAGGAGAACTTTTAAATCAGTATGAGATACAAGGAGTTCAAGGTATGCAAAATCTTAGTATACAAGAGTTAAATAGAAAACTCTTTATGTTACAGGCTAACTATATAGTAGCTAATATAGAGATGCATAAGATATTATATGGAGATCCATATTTATACAAAGATGAATTAAAGCGTACTAAAAGTTTCTTATCTCCTAGACAGCCTATTATATCTAACTCTCCTCAGTGGAATGCTGTAGCAAATAGATTATGGAATAGAGGTTACCAGAAGTTTGATCCAGGTTATACACAGTTTACTAGAGATGGATTAAGAACTGTAACTCATGGAGATATTATAAGTGTAATAGATCTACCTAACTATAAAGAGATGGTAGAAACAGATGGTGCTGGTATTATTACATACAAAGCGTACAGACAAATTAGAATAAGAGCTAACAATTGGAACGATGCAGAAGAGAAGCAATATGAATATGACATTGCTTTCTATAAGCAAGCCAAGAATCAAACTCTAAGTAAAAGAGAACAAGATCTTATAAGAGAAGGTAACCCTGGTGTACAAAGTGCATACACTCCGCTGAAACCTATTGTATCTGGAGCTAGATTAAATGAGAATTTTGAAGCAAATAATGTTAATGATGTAGTCCTAGATAAATATGCACTCTATCCTCTATCTTATAGAATTATGCAACAGGTAAATGCAGGATCTAATGGTCTTAAGTTATTTGATAAAATGCTTAGAGAGGACATAGATTATATTGTATTTGAGTCTGGTAGAAAGGTAGGAGCTGGTCCTGTTCATTCTACATATAATGACGATGGATCTTTTAACGATGCTCCATATGAAAATGTTATCAATGTACCTTTCAATATAATTAGTATTCAATCTGAGGTTCCTTCTAAAGAAGATGGTAGAGTTACACGTGCTAGTCAGATAACCAAACTAATAACACTAGACTACTTAAATAATGGTAAACCTGTAGACTACAAAGGGACACTTGATCAATGGACAACTCTAACAGCAGACCAAAAAATTAAAGCTTCTCCTATCTATGCAGAGATTATAAAGAATAATGAGTTGCTTGATGAAATGACAAAAGAAGGTCTTGATCAAGTATTTAGAAAACTTGGTATAACTAAAGATGCTGTAGGATATATAGTAACAGATATGTCTCCAGCAACTAAAACTTTACGTGAAGAGATATTCAAGAGAGAGACTAATGACAATATAAGTTCTGCTCTTGATGGATTCTTAGTAGGTGATGTTATATTAGAAGCTACGCCTGCATACAATCAGGTTAGAAACATTTTATATTCTATAGTACAAAAGAATATTGTACGTCCTAAGATTGCTGGTGGACAAAAGGTACAGATACCTTCTAGTTTATTTGAGTCTAATCGTGTAGAGAAGACTACTATAAACGGTAAGACTGGTTATACATCTGATGTACTTAAGTTCTACACTAATAAAGATGGTGAAAGAGTGATGGAAGTTATGGTGGGTCGTTGGTTCCCTAACATGGGAATGACAGATGCAGAACTCTTAGACTATCTAAATAATACTGAGGAAGGTCAAAAAGCATTACGTGGTGTAGCATTCCGTATACCTACACAAAAACAAAACTCTATAGATGCTATAAAGGTAAAACAATTCTTACCAAAAGAATTTGGAGATAGTGTTGTAGTACCATCAGCAATTGTAGAGAAGGTGGGATCGGATTTTGATATTGATAAACTGTTCATGTATCTTAAAAACATGGTAGTTATTAATGGGGACTTACAACTTGTTCCTTTCTATGGATACGGGGATCAAGCTAAGAAAAGATTTGGAGAGTTGTACGACAGTGGAGCACTGCTTTCTAAAGCTCAACAGAAAGAATTAGCTCAAAGAATAAAAGACTTTGAATCTGGCACAGCTGAAGGAAACTTAGTAGAAGCTATATTTGGAGAAACCTTTGATAATCAAGATGTTATAGATGATTACATACTTGAACTTAAGGACAAAGGAATTAGACAAACAGTAATAGATAGAATGTATGCAAGATCTTTAGAGAATGAATATATTCAATCTACAGAGAATCTTGTTACATTCCCAGAAAACTTTGAAAGATTGATAGTTCCTAACGATGCATCTCAATTAAAAGCTTTGTCTGAAGAGATTGTAGATAAGACAAGACAGGGTGCATTTGATTATCGTTCAGTGGGTAATCTACTTGACCAAAGATTTATGGCTAGGTTACGTAATGCATTTGTACAAGGTAAAAGAGGTATTGGTATAGCTGCAGTTAATCAAACTAACTTAGCTCTTAATCAACATTCTCTGGTATTTATTCCACTTGAGAATATGAAATTCAGAAGAAAGAACACTGTAACTTTACCTGATGGAAAAGAAGTAGTTTCTCTATCGGGTGTAAAGAATGCAGCTGGTGATTTTATATCTGATATCAACGGCCAGGTTATAGATGGTATGGTAGATATTGCAGCAGGTCCATGGATTATTGAGATGGGTATAACTCCTACTACAGCATCTGCTTGGTTATATATGATTAAGGCTGGTGTACCGGTTGATACTGTCACCTACTTTATGAATCAACCTATCATTAGAGATTATCTAGCTAAGATAGAAGAAAGTGGATACACTTGGTTATTCATTGACGACTTTGCTAAAGAACTAAAAGAAAATAAATATGGTAGTGCAGTAAACTTAACAGAAGAAGAAAGAACTCTACTTCCTTTTAGAGACTATCTGCGTAGTCAATTAGGTAAAACTAACTTTAGTAACAAAGATAAAGCATACCAAAGATTTATATTAGATGAGTTTTTAAACGTAGCTAAACAAGCACGTGACCTCTTTATAGTTACACAAGGAACTAATTGGGATACCTCAACATTCAACGATCCTTATTTAATATTTAAGAAAACAGTTCAGTACTCTAAAGCACTTACAACTGGTTTCCAATCCATGTCAAATGATGGGGTTATAAAACCGGCTGCTCAAGAAATTATAGAAAGTACATTCCTAAAAGAAACAGTCAATGCACTTGTTGAAGCTAGAGAAGGATTATCTACCCTATTAACATCAGATCAACAGGTAAGCAGAGAGGTTATACAGAAAGTTTTATTACCCTACACCAGTCTACCGGACAGACAGTTTGTTAAGGTGTCTCGTAGAGCAGTAAATAACTTCTATGACTATGCAGTTCAAACAGATCAAGGTTTGAATATGTTATTGAAATCTATGTTGATAGATGAAAATGGTACAGCTAGTCAGGTAGAAAACTTTGTAACAGAAGTTTTATCAGATCCTAATCATCCTTTGTATGACAATGCGGTGGTTAATTTATTAGAAACAGATCCTTCCAAGCGTGTAGGGGATGTTCCTAACAATATAAAGCTTAGAAACAATGATAGAAAAGTTTACGAACAGAACACTATTATATATGCATTCCGTGAATTAAAAGCAGCTATAGATCCAAACCTTTATAGAAAGATAGTTATAACATCTATTCTACAGTCAGGGTTGAATAACTCACAGATATCTTTTACTTCTTTAATTCCTTACGAAGATTTTCAACTTATCTACAATGAAACCTTGTCTACCTTAAATAAAAATGGTAACTTGATGGACTTCTGGAGACTAGGGATGTTCGAGAGAAATAACTGGGGTGCTAACAATGATATAGTTAATTCCTTAAGAGCTGTTTGGATTCAACAAAGAAACGGTGAGTATGTATATAACCCAGCAATGGCTTATCTTCCAAAGAATGTAAAAGCTGCTGTAGCTGCTGGAACTATTCCTCAAGTTATGACAATAAAAGAAGGAACTCGAGTGGGTCAACAAGACTATGTTGTATATAACTGGAACAATCCTACATTCAGTAAGCAGGAAAGAAAAGAGATGGCATCAAAAGGTGATTTCTCTTTCGTAAATAAAGGTTTATTTGTAAAAGTATATGATGCTTTTGGAACTCCTTTATTACATACGTACACTAGAAAAGGTGAAACTACACCACAAGTTTACTTTGTATATAAACATGTTAATGCTTTAGGAGATGGGTACAGAGCTCAGGAATATTATACGGGAGCACGACCTTCAGTATTTGATAACGGTACACTAAAAGCAGAAGAGAAAGATAATCTAGCTATAATAGATGCATGGAAAGGTAAAGCACAGGTGAGACCTGCACCTAAATCTACAGGAAAAGGAGTATTAGTAACTAAGAAAGGGGACACAGTTCAACTAAGTCTAGGTGGTTCTAAAGTGTTTAATGTAGCTGATATAAATGTACCTATGTTATTAGATTTAGGTTACACCGAAGAGAGAGCTGGAGAGATATTAAAAATAATTTGTAAGTAATGGCAAGATGTCCTAATATAAATTTACCTGAATGGCAGCAATTAGTTATTGCTCAAGGAGAAGATAAAGCATATTTTCTATGGGATAACTATAATGGTGTTGTTCCTCAGCAGCTTTATGATGGCAGGAACAGTTCTGTTATTCCTAAGGTAAAAGAACTTATAGCTAAAATGGGTGTAAGTGTTGTAAAGTTACAAGACTATGCAAAAGATAATCCTGATGTAGATGTTAGTTCAGCCAATGCTATTGCTGACATCACTGGAAAGATTATTGCTGTAAGTGAAGGTGCAACCGATATAGAGATTACAGAGGAGATGGTTCATATAGCTACAGCTATATTAGAGCAACAAAACCCAAGCCTAGTTACAGAAATGATATCTAAGATAGGTAGGTTTAAAATATATAAAGATACTCTAGAAACATATAGAGATAATCCAAACTATCAGCTAGAAGATGGTAGGCCTGATATCAGAAAGATAAAGAAAGAAGCAGCAGATAAACTAATTACATATTTAGTAAGCGATAGTTTAAATAACCTAAGTGATCCTGCTTTATTAGAAGAAGAGAACACTAGTTTCTTTAGACAAATCTGGAATGCTATAAAGGACTGGTTTAGAGGACAGTATGCACAGTCTAATTTAGATATATTCAAGACAGCTGCAGAGCAAGTAGAAGAAGGTGTAGAGGGAGATATAATTGATGGTAGTGCAAAAGATATTTATTTCTCTATCACTGAAGCTCAACAGAATATACAGAAAGAAATAATTGCTACTAAAGAAACTCTAAGAAAAGTTGAAAGTAAACAGGAAGCAAATCCTTTATTACTAGATGATGAGAATGCAAACAATTACTATGAGGTACTTGATGAAACTACTGGTGAGTATAAGAGAGTAAAGAAGAGAGTAACAGACAGAGTAAAAGCATGGTATGCATCTAAGTTTAGAGGTAAGATATTTACTGAAGCAGAGAAAAGAGATAATGAATTAAAAAGACAACTAGGTGTAGAGTTTCATAATATGTTTGAAGAAATACATGCAAGATTTTTTAATTCAGATGGAACAAGAAGAGAAACACCAGGACCAGCTCCTGAAATATCAGATGTAAAAAAGGCTCAAGTTTATGCAAAGTTAGAAAAGTATTACACAGACCTAGTAGCTGAGTTTTCAAAGGATGGAAAGAATCCTATGGTATTTTCTGAAGTTATGGTATATGATAAGTCAGAGAATGAGGCTGGTACTATTGACTTATTAATTGTAGATGAAGACGGAAAGTCACATATATATGACTGGAAGTTTATGAGTGTAGCTAAAGGTGCTCAAGATGTAGCATGGTACAAACAAGGAGCGTATGGAATACAGCTTGGAAGATATAAAGATATCTTAAAAGATAACTATGGTGTAAAAGAGATTGGAAAGAATAGAGCAGTGCCTGTATTGTTAAACCTAAAGAGACAGAACTTTCAAGATAGTTCTTCTCCTCTAGAGTTTACAGGCATAGGTATAGGAAGTGTAAATCCTACAAGTGTTGAACCTCTTACATTAACTCCTGTATCTGAGAAAACAGAAACCACAGGTATCAGAGATTTAGATTCTCTTATCAAAAGATTAAATGCTGTATACACTCAGATAGAAAAAACAAAACCTACAGATGAAACGGATAGATCTTCTAAAAGAGAAAGATTAAATATAATAAAACAAGCTATTCGTCAAGCTCAAGCAAATCAAAACTTGACACCAATTATTGATGCTGTTGCTATACAACAAACTGAAGGTGAGAACATTATAGCTGAGTATGAAACCTTATATAAAGGTAGACCTTTTAGTGAGACGGATATTGATAATGCTCAGTTATCAGATTTTGCTGATAGAGTAGTAGCATACTTAGAACAAGCTGAAGCATTTGGTCAAGTTAACCTCGATCTTGAACCACTCATTAGAAACTCATCTCTAGAGAAAGAAGATCAAGATAGATACTTAGCTGATATTGATGCAAAAACTCGTAACATAAACAGAAATGTTAGAGAGATAAAAACAATCAGTGGTGAGTTTGCAGATAAATATATAGGACTTAAAAATAATGTAACAGGACTACTAGATCCTCAGGCACTACTTAGAGGGTTAAAGTCTACATTTAGAAGTTTATCTGAACTACCTCTACCTTCTTTAAGAATATTGTCTAGGTTGGCTAGAGTGTCTGAATCACGTGGTGAGGCTGAAGCTCTAGAAGAAGTTAATGAACTATTAGCTATTAGAGATAAACTTAAAGAACGAGGTGGAAAACTTTTAGATGTCATAAGACCTTTATATCAAAAAGATTCTGAGGGTGGATTAGTAAATAAGTTAATCTACAAATACTCTAGAGACTTTTATGATGCAGTAGATCAAAATGCAGAAGAAGGTAATAGAAGTAAAAAGTTCCTACAAGAAAGTATAGATATAGAAGCTTACAAAAATGAGGCTAATGCTATACTCCAGAAAGAAATAGAGAAGTATAATAAGTTATATGATGATGAGTCTTTAAGAAATAAACTTATACTCGAAGCTAAACGTAAGTGGGATATAACAAGACAAGACTTCAACGGATGGAATAATTATGTAATAAAAAGACATCCACTAGCTAAATGGGAGTCTGCAGAGTATAAGCAAATAAAGCAGAACCCGGATCTATTAGCTCTTTACAACTTTATAGCAAAGATTAATGAAAAAGCTAAAGATGTAGGATATTTAGATAACAGAATTCAAAGTACGTTCCTTCCTTTTGTACGTAAAGGAACAGCAGAAGGACTGGCATGGAACATGAATGTAAGTGCACTTTTAAACTGGGCAGGTAAATTAACTGCAAGAGCAGACGATTTAGGATATGGTTCTATTAATGAACTAACTGGAGCTACAGAAAATGCTATACCTAAATACTATACATATGATTTTACTCAAGATCCTGATGGTGGTCCTAATGATGTATCAGATGTATCCTTAGAATTCTTTAAGAATCAGATATTATATATCAATCATCTGAATAAGTACAAGTATATGAGTGATATAGAGGGACAAATCAATCTGGTAAGAACTATAGTAAAAGCTAAAGATCACTATAAAACTACTAGATTCTCTGGTGTTGCTACTGAAGGAGGAAAACCAATTATAGAAAAAGGTAATGAGAACAATGCAGAAATATTTGATCTGTTCATGGAAAATATTATGTATGATAATCAATTCCCTGCAGATAGTGAAGACTTTGGTGTACCAACCGGTAGAATAAGAAAAGGTTTTAATGACATAGCTAGACAAATGGGAGTTCCAGAGAGTGCTCTTCCTTTTACTGAAGGTGAAGAAGGTAACAATTACTCGGTTATTAAGTTTATGCAAACACTTAATAATGTATTTCAAGCAAAGACATTAGGTTTGGAGCCTATCTCAGGTGCTGTAAACTTGTTTGGTGCAAATATACAGGTAGCAGCTCAAGCAGGTAATTACTTTGATGCTAGAGAATTTGCAGCTAACGAGCTTAAGCTTTTAGGAAACAAATGGAAAAACGTTGGTGACTTAAAATCTGATGAAAGAAAAATGTTTGAGGAATTAATTGAAATATTTATGCCTCTTAAAGATAGTCCTACCTATGAGAAACTAAAAGATTCTGTTATATCTACGTCTGCTAAATTAGATATGGGTACACAAGATACACTGTTTGCATTCTTTAGACAACCAGAACTACATTTAGAGAGATCTTTATTCTTAACACTTCTACAAAATACTATGGTTATAGATGGGAAGCTTGTTAATATAAAAGAGTTTGTAAGAAATAAATACAAAGACAGATATAAAGATGCTGAATCTTTTTCAAATGTTAAGGATAAAATAAAATCTGAAATTTCAGAGCTCAAAAAGAATAAGTCTATAACAGCTACCATGAAGTTAGAAGATGGTAAAGTTGTAGTACCTGGTCTAGATTTAAAGAATCGAGTAGAGTTACAACGTCTTACAAATCTTACTAGAACTTTAGCTAGAAATGCTACTGGTGGTTTTACGGACTTTGATAATATTAAAATGAACATGAACATCTGGACTAAGTCTATGATGGTATTCAAAGGATGGATTCCTAAACTAGTAGACACACGTTTTAGTGAGTTTAGAAAAGTTGGAGATGACTTCACTGTAAGAGTTGATGAAGATGGTATGACAACCGGAGAAAAGTATGATGTAGGTAGAGTAAGACTCTTCCTAAGTTTCTTAAGTTTTAATATACCTAGAGTATTGAGAGAGTTAAGTGGTATGGGTATAGGTCTAGGAAAGTTAGATGATGTAGGATTAGCCAGAATAGATAAATCATTTCAAGATTATACAGAATACTATGAGTCTAGAACTGGTGAAAAACTTAACATGACTAGAGAAGACTTTATTGAGATGGTAAGACAGAACATGAGAAAGCAACTTCAAGAGCTTGGACTTTTAATGGCCCTACAAGGTATGCTATTTGCTTTAGGGTTTATGGAACCAGAAGATGATGCAGATAGAGCTCAAAAGAATTCTTACAGATATCTTAGAAAAACATTCAATAGATTCCAAGAAGAGCTTATGTTCTTCTATAATCCAACCGAATGGAGTGCTACATTAAGTGGTGGTATATTACCATCAGTTAGTTTGTTTGCAGAAGCTGGAAGATTCATGACACATTTCTATAGAGAGGTTACTGGTTTTGATCATACAAATCAGAATAGAACTCCTAGAGAAGTAAGAAGGGATGCTTTGCCTTTAAAATACTTAATGAAACTTTTCCCTGTTACAAAATCTTTAGTTCAATGGTTAGCTATGTTTGATCCTCAGTTTGCTAAAGATTTTGATGTAACCATACAAGAAAGAAGAAGAAGATAACATAATTGCTATATTATACTTAGGTGTTTTATCAGCAATTGTTAATAATATAAAATAATAATTTAAATTTGTAATAATATGAGAACCGCTGAAATTTGTCCCACGTGTGCTGTGTTCCAAAACGCAGAATGTATTATTTATGATGGTGATTACCTAGGTAATGCTGTTGTAAATCCTGGTGATAATCTACAGACCATACTAGGTAGCATAAATGTAAACTTAGTACCTTCATACACTACATCTACACCTGTTAGTCCTGCACCTTATGTAGGAAAGATACATGTAGATCAAAGTACATCAGGTAAAGTTTATATCGCTAACCTATCTGGAACAGCTTCCGATTGGGAGGTGTTAGTAACTCTATCTACTGCAGGTGCACCTGAGTACGCTAATAATGCTGCTGCTCTTCTTGGTGGACTAGTTGTAGGAGATTTATATCGTACAGGAGACTTACTTAAAATAGTACACTAATATATATATTCATATAGATGAGTAAAAGTAGTAGCAATTTAATTTGTGCAGCTAATCCTTGCCCCATAACACTAAGTGCAGCTTGTGTGTTCTATGAGGGCCCAAACCTAGTATGCTCTAAAGTCATGACAAATATGACTGTGGAACAAGCACTAGAGAGAATAGATAAAATTCTATGCTCAGGTGCTGGTGCGGATGGATCTAGTGGTACATCAGGAACCTCAGGTACCTCTGGTGTCTCTGGGTCTTCTGGTACTTCTGCTACATCAGGAACTTCTGGAACTACTGGAACTTCTGGCTCATCAGGAACAAGTGGAACCTCTGGTACCTCGGGTACTACAGGAACATCGGGAACAACGGGTACTTCTGGTACTTCAGGAACCTCCGGAACAGCTGGAAGTAGTGGTACGTCAGGTTCAGCTGGAACCTCAGGTACTCCTGGTACATCGGGTACAGCTGGTACAACGGGTACTAGTGGTACAAGTGGAACATCAGGAGATGATGGAGACTTCTATAAATGCTGCTTCACTGTTCCTAGTCCTGGTTTTACTTTATGTCAAGCAGGTACATTAACGATTTGTACAGGTTTAGCATATACTCCTGCTCAATCTATTATTATCGCACATGATGTAAATAATTATCAAGAGTGCGAAGTTATATCATACAACTCAACAACTGGAGTTCTAGTATTTACTGCACCTACTACATGTGTAGGATCAGGAACATACACTACATTCTGTGTAAACTTAGATGGTGCAACAGGTGGTGATGGTTCTAGTGGTACTAGCGGTACCTCTGGAACAACAGGAACATCTGGTAGTGCAGGAACATCAGGTACTAGTGGAACACCTGGAACAAGTGGAAGTACTGGTACATCCGGAACTTCAGGAACCACAGGAACGAGTGGTACCACAGGATCAAGTGGTACAGCTGGAACCTCAGGGACAAGCGGATCATCTGGTACAGCTGGGACAGCTGGAACAAGTGGAACACCAGGTACTTCAGGTACAGCTGGTAGCTCAGGAACTGCTGGTACTAGTGGGACTGCTGGTACAACAGGTTCGTCTGGTAGCTCAGGTAGTAGTGGTGCTGATGGATCATCAGGTGCTGCTATAGCAAACTGGTATGCAGCTTACTCATCTAATATAGATCATGTTCAACCAGCATCTAATACTCCAGTAGCTGTCACATTCCAAACAACAGAATTAGAGAACGGTTTTGTTCTCGATGTAAATCAACAAGTAAGAATTGTACACAATGGTGTGTATGAAATATCTTACACAGTACAAGCTAGAAACACCAATGATGAAATAGGTGCTCTTCCAGAAGACATAGATATATGGATTAAGAAAAATGGTGTAGACCTAGTTCGTAAGGATAGAATGAAAACTATAGAGGCAGGTGGAACAAAGTACATGCCTTCTACTCCTTATCTACTAATATTAGAAGCAGGTGATTATCTGGAACTATGGTTTGGTTCTAAAGGTGCAGATGTTGAATTGTTTGCCACATCTGCTCAGACAGGTGGGTACAATAGACCAGCTTCACCTTCTGCTATATTTAGTATAAAACAAATAGGTGTATCGGTTGGTAGCACATCTGGAACATCAGGCACTGCAGGATCCTCTGGTACTACAGGTACTTCAGGCTCTTCAGGTTCTTCAGGTACGAGTGGATCATCAGGTATTGATGGTACATCAGGTACGTCTGGCACATCAGGTACCTCGGGTACTTCTGGTTCTAGTGGATCAGGAGGTACAAGTGGTACTTCCGGTACATCTGGTGGGAGCTGTATAAGTTATAACCTATCATGTCCAGGTGGTGGAGGTGATTGTGATGCAGACTATACAGACTGTGCAAACGTAGCTCAAACTATTACTATATCCGAAGGAAATGCAACAGATGTATGTGCTAAAGCTCTACCTACTATTGACAATGGTGGATCGGTAGGAGTTAATGGATTATGTTCTGGTACCTCAGGGACTTCAGGTACAACTGGAACCTCTGGTACAAGTGGCACAGGAGGATCATCAGGTACAAGTGCAACTAGTGGAACTTCAGGTAGTAGTGCTACATCAGGTACAACCGGTACATCTGGTACATCTGGAACGAGTGGTACATCAGCTGAGGATGGTACATCCGGAACAAGTGGTACAAGTGGTACGTCTGCAGAAGATGGTACCAGTGGTACAACGGGAACATCCGGTAGCTCTGGAAGCTCTGGATCTAGTGGAACTGCAGGTAGCAGTGGAAGTTCAGGTACAGCAGGTTCATCTGGTGATGACGGAACTAGTGGTACTAGTGGAAGTTCAGGTATAGATGGAACAAGTGGTACAAATGGAACTAGTGGAACATCTGGTTCAAGTGGTAGTTCAGGAGAAAGTGGTAGTAGTGGAACGGCTGGTACAAGTGGTTCTTCTGGTACATCAGCTACATCTGGAACTACTGGTACTAGTGGTACAAGTGGAAGCAGTGGTAGCTCTGGTGAAGATGGTACATCTGGAGATGATGGAACTTCTGGAACCAGTGGTAGTTCTGGATCTAGTGGTACGACCGGTACATCTGGAATAGATGGTACGAGCGGTAGTAGTGGAACAGCAGGTACCAGTGGGTCTAGTGGAGATGATGGAAGTAGTGGTACCAGTGGGACAAGTGGTACAACAGGAACGAGTGGAACTGATGGAACATCGGGTACAAGTGGTTCTAGTGGTGAAGACGGTAGTTCTGGTACAAGTGGGACTTCGGGATCTTCTGGTAGTAGTGGAGATGATGGTACATCCGGTACTAGTGGAACTTCGGGAACAACAGGTACGAGTGGTATAGACGGTACAAGTGGATCGAGTGGAGAAAGTGGTTCTTCAGGAACAAGTGGTACAGCTGGTACTAGTGGTTCTTCAGGGGAGGACGGAAGCTCAGGAACTAGTGGCACTTCAGGGACTAGTGGTTCTAGTGGAGATGCTGGTAGTAGTGGAACAGCTGGAACGTCAGGTAGTTCTGGTACTGCAGGTACATCTGGTTCAGATGGTAACTTTGGTGGTGCATGTTTTGACTATACATTCGATAGTTCAATAAATGCTAGTGACCCAGGAGCAGGTAAGGTAAGGTTAGATAATAACCAAGACCAAGCTAACTCTGATGAAATGTATATAGATATCCTAGATGATAATGGTGACTCTATACAAAACTTCTTACAAGCAATAAAAGCATCTTCAAATGCAGTAAAAGGTCATGTTAGAATATCAGAAAAATTCAATACTGCTGACTTTATATTGTTTGCTATAGACGATCTAACTAATAATACTGGTTGGTGGACAATAGATATAGATGTTGTAGCAACATCCACATCAATTGGAAATATATTCGCTAATGGTGATGATGTACTGATATGTTTTGTAACTACAGGTGATAAAGGAGACCCTGGTGTAGATGGAACTTCAGGTACATCTGGAACTTCCGGTACTTCAGGAAGTTCAGGTAATACTGGAAGTAGTGGTACTTCTGGAACATCAGGCACAAGTGGAACAAGTGCAGAGGATGGCACATCTGGTACCTCAGGAACTAGTGGTAGTTCTGGTACATCTGGTACAACAGGTGTAGATGGTACAAGTGGAACGACTGGTACTTCAGGTACTTCTGGCACAACTGGAACTAGTGGGGAAAGTGGTAGTTCAGGAACTTCTGGTACCTCAGGTTCAAGTGGTGATGATGGAAGCTCGGGAACATCTGGTACGAGTGGTACTTCGGGAACTACTGGTACAAGTGGATCAAGTGGAACTACAGGTACAAGTGGAGAAAGTGGTAGCTCTGGTACGTCTGGAACCAGTGGATCTTCAGGAACATCAGCTACAAGTGGTACATCCGGTACAACAGGAACCAGTGGTACATCAGGCTCTAGTGGATCATCTGGAGACGATGGAACTTCAGGTACTACAGGAACTAGTGGAACCAGTGGAACAACTGGAACTTCTGGAATAGATGGAACTAGCGGTACATCTGGTACCCCTGGTACTAGTGGTAGTAGTGGTGATAGTGGAAGCAGTGGTACTAGTGGAACAAGTGGAAGTTCAGGGTCTTCTGGAGAAGATGGTACAAGTGGGACATCTGGAAGTAGTGGTGATGACGGTACAAGTGGTACAACAGGTACCAGTGGGACAAGTGGTTCTTCAGCTACCTCTGGTACTTCTGGAACATCGGGTACCCCAGGTACATCCGGTACAGCTGGAGAAGATGGAACTAGTGGAACGAGTGGTACTTCTGGAACTACAGGTGAAGATGGTACGTCAGGTACCTCTGGAAGTTCAGGAGATGATGGCACGAGTGGTACAAGTGGAACAGCTGGTACCTCAGGCACAACAGGTACAAGTGGTACATCAGGTACTTCAGGAACAACTGGGGTAGATGGAACATCCGGTACTAGTGGCACATCTGGTAGTAGTGGTACAACTGGTGTTGATGGGACATCTGGTACAAGTGGAAGCTCAGGTGACGATGGTACAAGTGGTACTAGTGGAACGACAGGAACTAGTGGCTCTAGTGGTACAACAGGCACATCTGGTACTTCAGGATCATCAGGTGATGATGGACAAGATGGTACTTCAGGTACAAGCGGTACTACAGGAACAAGTGGTAGTAGTGGAAACACTGGTAGCAGTGGTACGTCCGGTACTAGTGGAGATGATGGACAGGATGGAACAAGTGGTACTTCAGGCACGACAGGTACTTCCGGTTCTTCTGGTACATCTGGCACGTCAGGTTCAAGTGGTACAACACCTGCTAGTCAAGTTAGTGGTTCTGGTGTAGCGAATGGACAAGTGACATACTGGTCAGGAACTCCTGGTGCTACAGTTAGTACTGTGAGTGGTAGTAATAATCACTTCTGGGATAATAGTAATGCACGTTTAGGTATAAACGCAGGAACTGCACCTGGTAA
>TARA_R100000742_G_scaffold4279_1_pt1 | contig 40052 bp, 42 predicted proteins | sample TARA_R100000742 | Tara Oceans TARA_R100000742 (sample SAMEA2623309) | marine metagenome | biome: marine biome (ENVO:00000447); feature: deep chlorophyll maximum layer (ENVO:xxxxxxxx); material: "saline water (ENVO:00002010), including plankton (ENVO:xxxxxxxx)" | depth 40 m | reverse complement strand
TGGTTGCCTATCAAAATACTACAATTTTTTCTTGTAAATAACCTGGGCATAGGTATATATTCTAGATAATTGGAGGAATAATATTATGACAATTACATCAAAACAGTTAACAGGAAATGAAGCCTTTACAGGAGTAGCTAGAACAGAGCATGATAATGCTATGAGGGAAAAGGAAAAATTGATTGCAGAGCTTGAAGAAGTGAAAGCAAAAGTGGATGCGAAGTCTAAAAAGAAAAGTAAGCAAAAGAAAAAGTAATAGTATATTAATATATATATAATATATAATATATATATGTAATAGGCTGTGGCATGAATCTTATGGCAGTTGAAATACCTCATTTATCTAATTTCCCATTGGAAGAACAAGAGAGAATCTTGGAAAAGATGGTAACAAACTATGCTTCTGAAATGATAGCTCAAGAAAAGGCTGAAAAAGAAAAATGGACTTATATAGAAATTGATGGAGAAACTTTTCGGATACATGATAAGGTAAATGATTTACTAAATAGCGTTTATCGGATGTATGAAAAGGAAGTCAAAAAAGAGAAGAGTTAATGGAGTATAGAGAGATAAAGAGGGTAAAGCATTATGTTTACGATAACATTGAAGAGTTTCACAAAGACCACCCTCGTATTACACCCGTGGATGATTGGAAAAAAGGAAAAGAGGGCGATTGGGTGTATTCAAGTGACAATAGGATAGTTCAACTTCTAAAAGTAAAAGAAGACCTTAAACATCCGAATGACCGACCAAACTATAGTCATAGTAAAGGTTATGTTAGGACTATTGTTGGCACATTTCTGCGTAATGATAAAACTGAAATGGATACCAACTTTGAAGAGCATCCTAACAGATACACTTTCTCGAAGAAAATTAAAAACACCAATTCACGAATTAGAGAAAGAAAGAACCCAACGAATAAAGAAAAGCTATTTGCGACAACTGTTGCAATCGGAACCGACGCAGTTAAAGCGTACATGGATGCTTTTCAAGAAACTGATAGAGATAAGGCTAGGAAAAAAGCCGTAGTCTTACTTAAACAGAGGAGAGTTATGGAAGAAGTAGAAAAAAATGTGAACGATGTGGCTAAAAAATTAGGCATCGACCACGATTATATCCTTAGGTCACTAAAACACCTAGCCGATTATAGTGACGACCAAAATATAGCATTGCAATCCCTAAAGGAGCTTGGTAAGGCAGTAGGGACTCTAGGTACTGGTACTAAAAAAGTAGAGACTGGAGTGATTGGAATGTTTCAAGGCTTCTCCCCTGAGCAATTACAGGGTGCTAGAAGAGAACTTAACGAAGAAAACGAGGTAAAATAGTGGCAAAAAGCAAGAAGGAAGAGTTAGACCCATCGATTCACTTTGATGAAGAGGCGTTTACTACAGATAACGATGGTAATATCATCAGTTGTCCTCATTGTGGTACTAAACATCTAAGGAGAGATGGTTGGAATTACTATAAAAATAGTCAAAAGCAGATGTGGCTTTGCTATGGTTGTCATAGGAAGACATTAAAACCTGAAATAGTAAAAGCATCACCATTTACCAAAGAAACACCTGAACCAGAAGACCTACCAGTGCCTGAAATCATAGAGCATAGGAAGAAAATGTATGCTCAGAAGGTCAAAGGTCGTAATAGTAAAAAACTCATCAATTTGGACATCCATATGGACGGACCGATAGGGATAGCACACTTTGGTGACCCTCATGTAGACGATGATGGTACTAATATTGGCGACATTCTTCAGAAATGTGATATTATAAACAACACCGAAGGCTTGTTTGCTGGGAATCTAGGAGATATTCAAAATAATTGGGTAGGTAGACTAGGTTTTCTTTATGGTCAGCAATCAATGTCAGCTAAAGAGTCTTGGAGACTTACTGAATACTTCGTTAATAAAATGGATTGGCTTTATCTGATAGCAGGTAACCACGATGTATGGAGTGGAGATGGTGACCCTCTAGATTTTCTTATGAGAGACACAAAAGGAGTCTATGAGAAATGGGGAGCTAGGATGAATATGCGATTCCCTAATGGAAAAGAAATCAGAATAAACGCTAGACACACCTTTAAAGGCAACTCAATTTGGAATACTGCTCATGGAGTATCTAGAGCAATCCAAACAGGTTGGCGTGACCATATCCTTACTTGTGGACATACTCATGTCTCAGGATACCAAGTGCTTAAAGACCCTTCAACTGGTCTAATAAGCCACGGATTACAAGTTGCAAGTTTTAAGATATTAGATAACTATGCCGACAAGCTAGGTTTAGATTGTAAGAATATCTTTAATTGTCCTGTTACCATTATAGACCCTCGATATGATGATGATGATAATAGGCTTATAACAACAATATTCAGTTTAGAGAAGGGTGCTGAATATCTAAATTATCTAAGGAGTCAAAAATGATAGAAATTTCAATGCTATTGTGTCTTGTCTTGGTTTGTTATAATTCATACCTATGGCGAGAAGGGGAATGGAAGAAAGGTAAATATTTTTATAGGAGGAGATAATGTGGTTCTGGATACAAACATTTATAGATGAACATTATTTTCCTTTTGTGGAATTTATCTTAACTATGTTTTTAGTGCTTTTCTGGTCTATAATTAGTAGGCTAAGAAGAATAGAAAAAAAGATAGATGGAAGTTGGTGGCAAAATTAATGCCGACTCCATTTATGTGTCACGATTGTGATTCACCAACAATGAATAGTCATGGAGTTTGTGATGGTTGTATAGAACCAACGACTGCTGACGAATACAACAAGGAGTTATATGAAAAACCCAAAGAGAAAGGGAATTACCAAAGGGGATTTGGTAAGAGCCATAAAAGATATAGGCGAGAGACAAGAAACGCTTATGAAGTTAATAAGACAATTAAATGAGAAGATTACTATAGTTGATAATATTCTTGGCATTTATGTAGATTTTAACGGAGATACTGAAAAACTAAAGGAAAGAATAAAAGAAGTTAATGAAACACAAGCAAAAGAGAATACTAGTAGTAATCCCGTATCTGAAGAAGAAGAGTAACACTACTGTGACATCTTATCCCGGTCCGTGGCGAACATAAACACACAAAATGTAAACGCTGCGGAGGAAGCTCTTCATCTAGCTAGTAAGGACTTAATTGCCTTTGGTAAATTATTCCTGCCTGATGATTTCTTACGAAGTGAGACTCCGTTCTTTCATCTTGAGATGGCTGATTACATTGACAATAAAGAAACAAAGCAATTAGCAATTATCCTACCTAGAGGACATGGCAAAACTGTTCTAACGAAAGCAAGTATCATTAAAGACTTTTGCTTTTTAGATACCGATATGCATTTCTATGCTTGGGTGTCAGCTACACAAAGGCTATCCGTAGGTAATATGGATTACATCAAACACCACTTTGAGTACAATGAGAAAATCATTTATTACTTTGGTAAACTTAAAGGAAAGAAGTGGACAGAGGAGGATATAGAATTAACAAATGGTTGCAAACTCATTTCCAAGAGTAATGTCGCTGGGATTAGGGGAGGAGCAAAGCTCCACAAAAGATACGACCTCATCATCCTTGACGACTTTGAACATGAACAGAACACAATCACACAAGAAGCTAGAGCAAAAAACGCCAATCTGGTTACTGCCGTTGTTTACCCTGCTCTTGAGCCTCATACTGGTCGCCTTCGTGTCAATGGGACTCCTGTTCATTATGATTCTTTCATTAATAACCTTCTTACTTCAAATGAAAAAGCTATTAAAGGGAACAAAGACTTCGCTTGGAAGGTTATAACCTATAAAGCCATATTGCCTGATGGGAGTCCATTGTGGGCAAGTTGGTTTCCTACTTCAAAACTAGAAGAAAAGAAGAAGTTCTATAGAGACTCAGGAACTCCTTCTAAGTTCTATCAAGAATATATGATGGAGGTACAAAGTGAAGAAGATGCAGTCTGGACTTACAAACATATTAAATACTATGAAGGATTTTATACCCACGAAGATGGAGTTAACTACATTTCTATCGATGGGGAAAGAACTCCTGTTAATACCTTTATTGGCTGTGACCCTGCTACTGATATTGATACTAAGGAGTCTGACTTTAGTGTTATCATGGTTGTTGCGGTTGATGTAAATAATAATTTATATGTATTAGAATATGAAAGACATAGAAGTATTCCTACATTAGGTGCGAAAGATAGTTCCAATAAAATCATCGACAAGAAAGGTGTTGTGGATTTTATTATGGAACTTCACGAGAAGTACCATTGTACATCTTCCTGTGTCGAAGATGTGGCAATGAACAGGTCTATCTTTCAAGCCTTAAATGATGAAAGAAGAAGACTTAATAAATTTAGTATAGCAGTTATACCTGAAAAACCTGGGGGAACACAAAAGAGAAATCGTATCTATAGTGGTCTTTCTGGTCGTTTTTCAATGGGTGCAGTATATGTAAGAGAAAACCAGTTTGATTTAATAAACGAAATTGTTACATTTGGACCGAGAATGGCACATGATGACACCATTGAGGCACTTTATTATGCAAATTTATTCGCTTTTCCCGCTAATTTATCGCAAAATAAGGAAAAAAAGTGGTATAAAAAGAAAAGAAAAGCAAAAAGTTGGCTTATTGCATGAGATTTGAAGAAATTATAGAACATACTTTAAAGCATGAAGGAGGATATGTTGACGACCCTAAGGATTTAGGGGGAGAAACTAATATGGGAATTGCTAAAAGATTCTATCCTGATGTTGACATAAAGAATCTCACAAAAGAAGAAGCCATAGAAATTTATAAAGAAGATTATTGGGACAAAAATAAAGTAGAGCAAGTCCCTGAAGAGTTAAGACATATTTATTTTGATATGTGTGTTAATCAAGGTAGGCGAACTGCTGTTAAGATATTGCAAATGGCTATCAATGGAAAAGGTGCTAATCTAGAAATAGATGGAGGCTTTGGACCAGCGACAAGAGGAGCTTTGAACCAATATACACCTTCGGCAAATAGAGTTCGGTGCTATAGATTAAAGCATTATTATGATTTAGTTAATCGAAAACCAGAGCAAGAAAGATTTTTGTATGGTTGGTATAGAAGGACAATAGCAGTATAATGGCTAGAAAAGGTAGACCTAAAAAGGCTGAAATTGTTAGAGACTTATATAAGAAGACGAATACTTTTCATAGAAGAAAGTGGTATAACGATAGTCAGCAATCAGTAGATTTTTATTTAAACGACCAGTTATCACAAGCTGAAAGAGATGCATTAGTAGAGTCAGGTATGCCTGATTTTATTATTAATAGAATAACTCCAGCTATAGACATAATGAAATACTTTGTTACTGCTAATAACCCTAGATGGCAAGCAGTAGGAGTAGATGGAAGTGACTCAGATATTGCTCATTTACATGGAACTATTTCAGAATATTGTTGGCATTTATCAAATGGTAAATCATTATTTGGTCAAGTTATTCACGATGCTCTTACAAAAGGAATGGGTATTTTTGCTATATCAGTAGATACCAATGCTGATAAAGGGAAAGGGGAAGTTAGATTTACAAGTGTAGACCCTTATGATGTTTATGTAGACCCAACATCTAGAGACATTCAATTCAGAGATGCTAATTATATTATCATTCAAAAGAATATGACTAAAGAGGCATTGAAGAAATTGATGCCTAAATATAAAAGAAAAATCTCAATAGCAAGTGCTAGTCCAGAGGCTAAGCAAACATCTAATAGAGATAAAGATGCTAGTTATTCTATTCAACATACAGATATAGATTTTGCTGATAGTTATAAACCTGATACTGCTGAGAGAGATGAGACAGTAGATTTTTATGAACTCTACGAAAGAATTAGAGTTGAATTTGTAAGCGCAGTTATTAAAACGCCTCCTACTCCTTCTGAGATAAAAGCAATACAAATGCAGATTGAACAAGAGATGGAAATGAATCAACAAGAGATTCAAGTCTCGTTAATGGAGAAACAACAAGAAATACAACAAGCTGTTCAAGAAGGAGAAATGATTCAAGAAAGAGCAGAACTTGAAATGCAAAAAGCACAACAAGAGGCAGAGGCTACTATTCAGGAAATGCAAAGAAGTCTTGAGGCTAGGCTTGTGGAAGCTAAGACATCTACAGAACAAGTTATTGTTGAGAAAGCAGTATTCGATGAATTTATGAAAGACGATGAGTATGCCTCGAATGTTATAGATGCAGTTGATTTCTCAGAACAAAGAATTAAATTATCTTGTGTTGCAGGAGACCAGTTTCTATATGAGCAAACATTAGAAGTTGATAATTTTCCAATAGTCCCTATTTGTTATACACACACAGGAACACCTTATCCAATGAGTGCAGTAACACCTATGATAGGTAAACAACAAGAATTAAATAAAGCTCATCAAGTTATGCTTCATAATGCAAACCTCGCTTCTAATCTAAGGTTTGTTTATACTGAAGGTTCTATTGATGAAGATGAGTGGGAACAATATTCATCTGCTCCCGGTGCATTGCTAAAGCATAGACAAGGATTTGAACCTCCAACGATTGTTAATCCTCAGCCTATTAATAATGCATTTTTCACTATCACTCAACAAGGGAAAGAGGATATAGAGCATATATCTGGAGTTGCATCTCAAATGCAAGGTGTTGGTGAACCTCAACATGAAACTTATAGAGGTATGTTAGCATTAGATGAATATGGTACTAGAAGAATTAGACAATGGACTAATAATGTAGTTGAACCAGCTTTGGAATCACTTGGTAAAGTATTTATGCAAGTATCTCAGTTGGTCTACACATCAAACAAAGTATTTAGAATTGTTCAACCTGAAGCAGGGCAACAAGATTCAGAAATACAACAAGCTGAAATAAACATTCCTGTTTATAATGATTTTGGTGAGGTTATAAAAAGATGGAACGATTATGAAAGTGCTAAGTTTGATATTAGAATAGTAGCAGGTTCTACACAACCTATCAATAGATGGGCATTATTAGATGAATATTTTAAATGGTTTGAAGCTGGTCTTATAGATGATATAGCAATGCTTGGAGAAACTGACATAAGGAATAAGAAACAAATTATGCAAAGAAAGTCTCTTTATTCTCAGTTGGAATCAACTATATCGCAATTACAAACAACTGTTAAAGACCAACAAGGAACTATACAAACACTTCAAAGGCAAGTAGTTCAAAGTGCAATTAAAGATAAAGTGAACGAAGCAGATAAAACAATACACAAGGCAACCACAGAGACAACTCAACAACAAAGATTGATACAGAATATAATGAGGTCAGACCTGCAAGGTGCTAAGAAAGAACAGGTTGCAAAAGAAGGTGAAAAATAATTATATTAAAAGGAGAGAAATATGAGTGAAAATACAAATAATGCTAACCCGCCTAAAGGAAACGATGTGGACTTAAGTCAACATGAAGCTCCTTCGGTGGCTGCAGATTTAGAAGGCACTCCTAAAACGGATGATTTTTTCGACCAGCTTGATAAACAAGTTATGGGTTCGGTTCTTACTAATGAAGAGCCTAGCGCAGAAACATCGGTGGCAACTAGCCAAGAAGCAGTAACTCCATTGCAGGACTCTGTAGAAGGCGATGGCGTTGATTACGCCAAACTTGAGAAAAGGTATAGTGATTCTTCTCGTGAAGCACAGCGACTTAACCATCGCTTGAAAGAGTTAGAACCATATATGCCAGTTCTTGAGGCAATGAAAGAAGACCCTAATTTAGTTTCTCATGTGAGAGGCTACTTTGAGGGTGGTGGCTCAGCACCACAAGACCTAAAAACAGAACTCGGATTAGATGAGGACTTTATGTTTGATTATGATGATGCAGTAGCAGACCCAAAATCTGATAGTGGAAAATTATTTCAAGCTACGGTTGATGGAGTTGTCCAACGAAGAATAAGTGAATTTGCACAAACACAAGCGAAGCAAAATGCTCAGAAGGCAGAGGAGAAATCTTTTAGAGCCTCCTACAATATTGACGATACTGAGTATAACGACCTTGTGAACTATGCAAAATCAAAAAAACTTACTCTTGAAGATGTTTATTACTTGAAGAATAGAAACTCTCGTGACCAAAAGGTTGCTGAGAATGTTCAGAAAAGCAATATGGAACAAATGAGGAAAGCAAGAGAGGGTACTCCACAGAGTATCGCTAGTGTTGGAAATCAAGTTCCTGTTGAAACATCAGTTGATGACGCAGTATTTGACCAGTTATTAGGTGTTGGTGATAAGTTGAGCGACCTCGGACTTTAGCAAACAACAATAACAACGGGTAAATCCCGTAAAGGAAAAGTAAAATGGCTGACACAAGTTATCCTCAGAATACACCTCTGAAATTAGCAACTGCCTCAGGACTTTCCGAATCAAGTAAAGCTATTGCCGCGTCTGGTTTATCAACTGGTGACCTTAGGAGAAGATATGACTTCTCTGAGAGGTTTGCAGAATTAGCTATTGACCAAACACCATTCTTTAGATTGGTATCTGGTCTAGCAAAAGCTCCAGTAGACGACCCACAGTTTAAGTTCACAGAAAAGAGACAATCTTGGATGAAGCGTTATGCTTATGTCGTAGGTTGTATCAACTCTGGTTCTACTGATGTCTTTAATGACGCGACAGTAACTGCTCATGGTGGAGACGCTTCAATGGCTCTTCAAGACACTTTGAAAGTGTACATGGCTACTGATTACAAGTCTGCAGGCAATCTTCAAAACATCTCCGGTCAAGCGAACGGAGCGATTGCAATAGGTGCGGCAGGAACAGCACCTGAATTTCTAATGCCTAACCAAATACTTCGTATTAATGTCTCTGACACCGCTGGTGGTGGAGTTGCAATTAGCGATTATTTGCTACTAAAAGTAACATCTGTTGGTGCAGAAGCTACTAAGAATGGTATGCAAGTAAAGTTAGTTACAGGCGAAGTGGTAAGAGCTGCGAGTGGAGAGTATGCCTCATATTCGAGTAATGCTCCCGTTTCTCAGGCTTATGACAAAGACATCGCAACCTCATTAGAGGCTATGAGGTCTTATGTTGTAGGTACTTCTTATGAAGAAGGAAGCTCACTACTTGGTAAATCATGGAAAGATAATCCATATAGTACTGGTTATGGACAAACTCAGATTTTTAGGTCTGAATTTGGTATGACTAATACTGCAAGAGCAACTGCACTAAAGTATGAGCCTAATGAATGGGCAAGAGTATGGCGTGATAAGTTGATTGAACACAAATGGGAAATTGAATACGCAGGACTTTTTGGTTCTCAAGTTTCTGATTCCAATGCTGTTGGTCACACGCAGGGTGCAGTCGATTACATCTTGAAATATGGAAACATCTTTTCTTGGAGTACATCTAAAACTTTAGATGATTTCCTTGATGATATGTCTAAGTATTGTGACCCTCGTTACAATCAATCAAAAGCAACCGTATACTTCTGTAGTACTGATGTATATAATTGGTTACACAAACTTGGTGGTTTCTTTGCTAAGAACATCAGTATTGATGACCAATTCCGTGCAGACTTAGCTATTACAGGTCGTAAGAAAGTTATGGGTCTAGATGTTACTACTATTAGTACTGTCTATGGCGACATGAATGTCTCACGATGTATTGCTCTTGATGGTTCTAATGTAAAAATCTTAGGTATCAATATGAATCATGTTAAATACAGACCATTGGTCGGTAATGGCGTGAATCGTGATACTGCTATCTACGCAGGAGTACAATCACTAGAGAACTCTGGTATTGATAAAAGAGTAGATATGATTCTTACTGAGGCAGGCTTTGAATGGCAAATGCCTGAAGCACACGCAGTTTGGAAATAATCTAAACTAAAAATAGATGGCAACGCTTCCTTCCGCTTTTAACCCTCCTTTCTCCGGTTGGAAGCTGCGCCGTCTTGTAAGGAATTAAATGAGACTTTGGGAAAAAGTAAATAATGTAACTGGACATAAGTCTAAGTCTAGGTATCTTGTAGAATATATAAATGCAGGTGCAAAGTTTATTCTTAGTTCATTACCTGAAAAGTTTTTATGGACTGTGGCTAATGAGACAACTATAAATGGTTGGAACTCAAGTGATACTAATAATGATAATTTAGGTGCAGGTTCTAGTGTAGCCTATGATAAGATATTAGCAGTCTATAGATATGATAATGGGAAGAAAAGAGTGTGTGCAGAAGCACCTGATAATTCTATACACATCTTTGATGAAGAAGGTAGTTTATTAACTGCAACTGAAATGTTCCCTAAGTTTTACAAGTTATCAGGAAAGATTTTTATAAAACCTGACCCTGACTATAATGCTAGTAGTAGTAATAAGACTTATGTCCCTCTTGGTGGTACTTCTACTACATTAGCTAGTGGTGCAGGAGATAAAGGAATTGTTGTTTATTCTGCTCCTCCAGTAATTGACGAGAATACTGATAATTGGATATTGGTTGAGTATGAAAATATAGCATTAATGTACGCAGCGTCACTTGATTGCCTAAGACTTGTTACTCATTATAGAGATTTATGTGAGTCAGAGATAGAAACAATCAATACTGCTACTACAGGTCTATTTGCTCAATTTAGAAATAAAGTACCTACTTTATCACTAACTACAGATACTAATGGAAACAATATATCAATACCTATATTAGCATTAAATTGGAATCCAAGTGGTTCTTTACCTAGTTATAACTTTAATGAAACACTTCCAAGTTGGAATTTTAATGATAGTTTACCCTCTCCTTTGAGTGTGTCTACCAATTTACCAACTTTTGATAATAGTGCATTAACTGCTCCTAGTGCAATATCGGTATCAACGGCATTGCCTACTGCTATAAATCTATCAACATCATTACCTAATTGGTCTGGAATGGGAACTTTGGATACTGAAGTACCTGATTTTAGTGTAAGTACACCAGTACCAACTTTTGCATTTGCTAAAGAAGTTCCTGATAAAATTAATATAACTAAGGATTTACCCGGAGATTTTGAACTATCAAGACCTTTTCCAGTTCCAATTACTATTTCAGCTGATTTTCCTGCTGATATGGAAATAACTGTTGACTTTCCTGAGTTTTCTTTTACAGGAGTTCCACCTCAGCCAGTTACAACATCAAAGCAATTACCTAATAGTATGTCTGCTGATATGACAACAGTACTTCCTACTTGGGATTTATCAACTGTTTTACCTAGTGAGGTGAATGTAACGGCTAGTTTACCTAGTGCATTTAACTTAACAAGTAATTTCCCTACTGATTTAGCAGTTGGTTCAAGACTTCCTAGTGATTTTAGCGTGAGTGCTACATTGCCTGAAGGGTTCAGTATTGATAGAACCTTACCTACATTTAGAGATGAGATATTTAATTTAGACCATTCTGAAGTAGATGAGGCTTTAGTAGAGGTAGACCAAACATTAAAGACTGGTTTATTAGGTGCTAAGGATGATGCTGATTCAAGTAGTGGTGGACCAGAGAATACTTTTCCTAAGTCTCTAGCATATTGGCTAACTGATGAAGACCCTGACATGGTTACTTCTACTACTCAAGCCGCGAACATTCAAATAAATAGAGCAAATGCTGAGATTCAGAAACAACAACAAAGATTAGATTCATTCTCTAAGAAGATAAATACTGAGGTATCAAGGTTTAGTGGGTTAATTAATGCTTATAACGCAGATGCTCAGAATGAAAGAACAAGAGTTGAAACAGATGCTAACCTTTATAAAACATCAGTTGAGTCTGAAAGAACTAGAATTAATGCAGAAATAGAGAAATACAATGGTGATTTAAGTGCTGAGTCTAAGAGAATTGATAGTCAGCTACAAAGATACTCTATGGAGTCTCAATCAGAGCAAACTAGGATTAATGCTGAATCGACTAAGTATCAATTAGAATTAGATAAAGAGAAAACAAGAATTAATACAGAATTAACAAGGCTTAAAACTGATGTTGAAAAAGAATCTACTAGGGTTACTACTGAGTTAGGTAAGTATCAGGCTGAAGTTCAGTTCTTAGGTACAAAATCTCAACAAGATATTGATATTTACTTAGGTGAATTAAATGGAGAGAGAACAAGAATAGAGGCTGAAACTACTAGATATACAAAAGAATTAGAGGCTGCGGTGGCAGTTAATAAGACAGAAGCTGAGAATTACTCTCTTGAGATACAAAAAGAGACTGCTCGTATTGAGAATGGTGTTAAAAGATACCAAATAGAAATGGAAACTGAAGTATCTAGATACAGAGAAGAATTAAATGCATATAGCGCAGAGGTAAGTAAAGAAGCTGCGAGGTCTAATGTAGATGTTCAAGCGTATAATGCAGAGTTGCAAAAAGAAACTACTAGGATTAATGCAGATTTAAGTATATGGACTAATGAATTTCAAAAAGCAGTTCAAGAGTATCAGGCTAAACTTCAAGGCTATCAAGCAGATGTAGCTCTCGAAACCACTACATTTAATTCAAATCTTGGTAAATGGAACGCAGATGTTGCATCAAGAGTTCAAGATTATCAAATGGGTGTTACTAAATACTCTACTGAATTAGGTAAAGAGGGACAAAGACATCAATCTGAGACTGCTAAATATAATTTAGAACTTCAAAAAGAAATAAATAGGATACAAAGTGATATAAATATCTTTCAAACAAATCTAAATAAGTTAGATGCTCAGTTTAAAAATGATTTAGCTAAGTATTCTACTGAGTTACAAAAAGATATTAATAGGGTAAATAGTGAAGTCGCTAAGTATAATGCATCTCTAGGTAAGTCAGCTCAAGAGTTTCAAGCCAATTTAAGTAAGTATACGAATGAATTACAAAGAGAGGGTGCTAGATTTAACGGAGAAATAAGTAAGTACAATGCTCAAATTGGAGAAGAAGTCCAATCAATGAATAAAGATGTTGCTCAATTTACTCAGGATATGGGTAAATACACTCAACTAGTACAAGCAAAGGCTTTAAAGTTTAACTCAGACCACGGTGAAGCAAAGACATATCTAGATGAAGCTACTATGAGATTACAAACTAGTGGAAGTTATATGAATAAAAGTGGTTCTCTTTTTCAAGATTCTAGAGATTATTACCAAAGAGCAATGAATGAGTTAAGTGCAATAAGTGGAGCAATAACTGCACCAGCTCAGCAACAAAAAACACAAAGACAAGAACAAGGAGCTACTTCATAATGACTATATTAGAGATGATGGAAAGAGCAAATACTAGAGAAACGAATCTTTCTATTGCCTTTATTAAGGATGCAATAGCTAAAATTCAAAGTTCTAATGAAATTGTTTTAAAGGTTGATAAGCAAAATATCACTAAAGACCAAAGAGATTATTATTTACCAGTTGATATTATAGCACTTGATAGTGTTTCAATACTTGATACTGAAGATGGTAATAAATATAAGAAGATTAGAAGAATAATGGATGACCCTGTTGTAACAGAGGATGTATAATGAGTTGGGATACACAAAAGAATTATTTTTATAAGAGACATGGTAAGGTATTAAGACTTTATAGGTTAAGAAAGAACTCTCATAGGACAATAGATAATGAGGGAAGAGTCCCTCCTTCGTCAAATGATGATTTAATATACCCTGATGAAACCATTACTAATGGTCTAAGAGTAGAATTTACTGCTCTAGTTAAGCCTTTTGTTCAACAAGACCCTGAGCAAACTGCATACGAAAGTTTAACAGAAATAGATAAACCAACAGAATTAACTCATGTAAGTCTAAATAGGACTCTGTCCCTAGCAGTTGTTGAATATCTTAAGGCTATGTTCGCAGAGCGTAAGGGAGATATACAGGCAAAAGAGTACTTTATGAGAGAATTTTATAATAAATTAGCGGATAATGAAAGCAATCGAAATGATGTTTTCGTGGTAACGCCAATGTCACCATTCGCAGTAAAATAGGAGTAAAATATGGCAACAAGTATAAAAGCAAGGGTTGATGTAAGTGTCTCTCCCTATATGGAAATAACAGGAGCGGGTGGTAATCAACCTGATATAACTACTGGATTGACTTCAGCCACTTTCCCAACAGGCTATTTTGGAGGTGGAAGCTACTTAGCAACCATAGACAATGATAATGATGTAGAGGCTGTAGCTTGTCACCAAACTTTAGAATCAAACGCAGGAAGTACATACACACAATTAAAGGCTGAAAATGATAATGGAGTCTTAATTATCAAGCATAGTGGTTTTACAAGTAGTGCAAAGTCTACCGCGGCAGATGCAGGTTCTAGTGTTTCAGTATATGTTAGGATAGCGTCTACTACTAATTATGCAAAAGTGTGTAGCTTGTCAGTAGCGAATAAGGATGTATTTGTAATACCTTTTACATCAAATGGTGCTAAACAATATTATGTGCAAAATGATAATGCAACGGCTTCCAAACCTGCTTATCTAGAAGCATTTTTAATTCATAGTGAAGAATAGGGAGTAATATATGCCTAAAAATATACAAGATTATACAATAGCTGAAAGTGTAGCTCCATACATTAAAGCAGTAGTAGCAACTGGTAATGACATGGATGCTTGTAGAGCAGTTCATATGAAGGGAACTTCTGCTGATGTTGCACTTACTATTGATGATGTAGCAGTCACTTTTCATCTATTAAAAGGTCATACATATAAAATATGTGCGACAAAATCTAATTCAACAAGTGTAGTATTTTTATATTAAATGATAACTAACGAAGCATATCAAGACATTCAGATACTTCAGGATAGTGATTTTGAAAATGTAGTAACATTTGACTCATCTCACGATATGACAGGTAAATCATACAAGGCTTATATATCTAAGGATTATGTGCCTACTGCTTTTACTGGTCCAAAATATGAGAGTAATTCTTGGTCATCGGCTAATGATGTAACTAGAATACCTTTGACAACTGTGGTATCAGGTCAAAGTGTAACAATATCATTGCCTGCTGAGGCTACTACATTTTTTACTGATGGATGGGAAGGAGTATGGGATTTATTAGAAAAAGATTCTGATAATACTTCTTACGCTAGACAATTACAAGGTGATGTCGTAGTTTCTAATTCAATAGCAAAGGTAAGTGATTTTTAATGGCAATTACCACAAAAGTAACAAATAATTCAGCAACCAAGACTTTTGGTACTCAGGTTGCTTCTAAGACGGCAGAAAGTTTTAGTATAAGTGCAAGTGAAATTCCTGTAACTCTAAGTTCTCAACCTGACAAAAAGAATGTACAAGATGCATTAGAAGCGATGGGAACAGGACAAGGAGTCACAGTTCAAATCAATGAACCATCAAGTCCAACAGAAGGAGACTTATGGTTTAAATCAAATACAGATACTCTTTTCGTAAGAGGAGATAATGCTTGGGCAGAAATAACTGATACTTCTGACCAAAACAATGTAGACGGGGGGACATTTACATAACTAGTAAAGGGCAATTAATATGGCTATTCAAATAAAAAGAAACGCTAACAACGCCTCGACAGACCTTCCGGGTTCACTGTTAAGTGGAGAAATGGCACTTGTCCAAGCAGACAAGAAACTATTTATAGGTAGGCATAATAATTCTAGTGTGGAAGTATTCCACTTGTCGAGTTTGTTAGATTTAACAGGTGGTAATGGTGTAACTGCAACAGTCGCAAGTGGCTCAACTGATAATTCAGTCTCACTAGCAGTCGATGTAGCTGATTCAAATATATTCGGCTCAACTTCAGCGAAAGGTATACTACAAGCCGACTCTGATGTATTTCAAGTCACATCAGGTGTAATTGACATCAAAGCAGATGCTATTGATGAAACTCACATAGATTGGGGAACTGGCTCAGGTCAAGTATCAAGTGCTGATGTTCCTGAAGAAACAAATTTATATTACACAAATGCAAGAGCAAGAGCTTCAGTATCGGCAACAGACTCAGGTGGTGATGGTTCATTTGCTTACAATAGCTCAACAGGTGCTTTTACATACACTGGTCCATCAGCCGCGGAAGTCCGTGCCCACTTCTCAGGAGGTACAGGAGTAACAATAACTAATGGTAGTGTTGCTATAGGTCAATCAGTAGCAAGTAGTGACTCTCCTCAGTTCGCAGGTTTAGATATTAATGGTAGTATGACTATCACAGGAGACATTACTGGAGATAATGGCAACTTAACGGTTTCATCAAGTAGTGGTAATACTCTTGTAGAGGGAACAACTTTTAATGCAAATGATGTTACTATTGCAGGTAATTTAACTGTTCAAGGGACAACCACGACAGTTGAATCAAATACCGTTGTAATAGATGACCCTATATTTACATTAGGAGCTGTGAGTGGCGCAGCACCTTCATCAGATGACAATAAAGATAGAGGTATATTAGCACATTATCACGATGGCTCAAATGCTAAGACTGCTTTCTTTGGATATAATGACAACGACTCACGATTTGTCTTTATCCCAGATGCTACTGAATCAAGTGGTGTAATGAGTGGTACTTTAGGACACGCTGAGTTTGCAGAGGTAACGGCTACAACATTTCATGGAACTATTGATGGAGGCTCATTTTAATGGCAACCATTAAACATTATCGCTCAGGTACGGAAAATGCAACTCCAACGGCAGGTAATCTAGACCACGGAGTATTAGCTATCAATTATAATGATGGAAAAATATTCTATAAAAATGCTAGTAACACCGTTTCTGAGTTTAGTAGTGCAGGTACTTTATCTAGCCAAACTAGTGATAGTAATGGTTGGTTGCAATTTGCATCTACTGGTGCAGTTTCAAGTGGTTCTTTGTTAAAAATAAAAAATCAAAGTGATGAGAAATTTGCAGTAGAATATGATGGTCAATTACAATTAGCATCAGTTAGTAGTAAGGGGACTGCCGGAACTGGAAAGTTTGTTTTCGATGGCACAAACCTTTATATAGGAGTCTAGTAATGAGAAAAGGAGAGACATATGTCTTTAATAGAAAAGATAACAAAGGTTAATGAATATCCTAAACATACAAATAATTTATCGCCAAAGGAGATTGGTTTCTTGATTAATATGATTGAAGAAATGGCTATCTCAGGCAAAGTACTTGAACTTGCATATTCTGTCAAGACTAAATTACAGGGCAAGTTAAATCAAATCGCAAATAAAACAGAGGAGTTTTAAATGGCAACATGGAAAAGAGTCCTGACAGATGCAGACATTGGAACTAATGTCAATGGTCAAATAGGGACAGATACCGACTTAGATACATCTACTGCTGAAGTAGTAGACCAGATTAATGTAACTGATGGTGTAATATCATCAATGAGTAAGAGAACCCTTACTCTTGCAAACTTAGGGTACACAGGAGCGACTAACGCTAATGCCTATACTCACCCTACTTTTGATGGAGATGATATTAACATCGACACAGGTGCTTTAACAGGTCAAACAGTAATATCTGATTTAGATTTCAATGTTACAACAAATGGCGATGGTCATGTTACAGACGCTAACGCTAGTATCGCTACTAGAGAGTTAACATTATCTGACTTAGGTTATACGGGTGCAACCAACGCTCAAGCGGGTACGGTTACATCAGTAGGCTCAGGAACTGGATTGACTGGAACAGTTACAGGAAGTGGAAGCATTAGTCTTAATTTTGGTGCTTTAGGAACTGTTACTACTTGGCAAAAAGGTGATGCTAGTAATGACTTAGATTCTCTTATAGTATATGATGACTCAGCAGGTGCAGCGAAACAAGCCTTTTTTGGAGACATTCCAGTATCAATGTTTAACAATGATGCAAACTATGGCGTAGGTTCAGGTGACATCACAGGAGTAACAATTACAACTGACACAGGTGGTGCTTCTAAGATGAATGACACTGGTGGAAGTGCTGATTTTACAATAGTCGGTGGTGGTGGAGTAGGTGTAACTAATCTTGGTAATACTGCAACCGTTGCAGTTGATACTTCAGTAGTAAGAACATCAGGAACTCAAACTATAGCAGGTAACAAATCATTTTCAAATAATGTAGTTATAAGTGGTAACTTAACAGTTAGTGGAACTTCAACATCGATAAATACTGAAACCATTGAATTGGCTGATAACAATATCGTATTAAATAGTAACGCTTCAGGTACTCCTAGTGAGGATTGTGGTATTACTGTTGAAAGAGGTAGTAGTTCTAATGTAGAATTACATTGGGATGAAAGTGAAGACTATTGGGCAATCAAAGGTACAGGTGTTACTGCAAGAGTAATGGAAGCACAAGTCGCAAGTGGTGTACCAAGTGGTGATGCAAATGGTGTTGGTTCTTTTTACATGAACTCAGGGAGTAGTCACGACTTATACATAAGAACAGCGTAAAATAAAAAGGAGGGGAAATGAAGAAGAAGTTAGAGGCAAGTGAATGGATGTTCATAATCAAATCTTTACAAGCAATTAGCATAACAGGAAAAGATGCTAGAGGATTTGTAAACATATTAGATAAAGTAGAACACCAATGCCAACTTTCAATCGAAAGAGAAAATAAAGAAGCACAAGGTAAAGAGTAATGGCAACATGGAAAAAAATACTTACTAAGGGTTCGAGTAATGAGATTACTTCAACCGAGTTAGCAAGTGGATGTATAGACCATCCTTCTTTTCTAGCTTCTAATGTTGTAGGTGCTGACGCGATAGACGCTAACGCAGTTGGAGCATCTGAATTAAAAGTAAGTGGGAATGGTAGTAGTTCTCAGTTTTTAAGGTCTGATGGAGATGGAACATTTACTTGGGCAACTCCTAGTAATGATAATACAACTTATAGTTTATCAGCGGGAGATAATTCACCTGCAGCGTATGTTACTTTAACTCCAAGTTCAGGTTCTGCACAAAATGTAGAACTTACTGAAGGAGATTTGCATTATTCAGTAAGTGGTAATAGTATTACTGCGAGTATCGCAGGTAATGCAATAGGCTCATCTGAGATTGCTAGTGGAGCAGTTGGATTATCTGAAATGGCAGATGACTCAGTTAGGTCAGATGAATTAGATACTTCAAATACACCTACTAGTGGCTACTTTCTACAATTTGCACCAACATCAACTGGAATCCATTGGATGCCAATTAATAATGGAGTTTGGAGTGGAACAGATTTAGCAATAACTAATGGTGGTACTGGTGCTTCTTCTGCTATAGACGCTAGAACTAATCTTGGTTTAGGAGGAATGGCAACAAAAGATGAAATCAAATTTATTTTATTCCAAAAAAGTGCAAGATTCTATCTAAAGTATGGTAATTATTATGTTCCTTCAACATCATACGGACCAGATTATTACCAATACTCTCAAACTTTTAGTTCTACGAGTCCGACTACTGCTTGGTTAGCAACTTATCATCCTATGATATATGTACCTTTTACTTGTACAATAGAACAAGTTTATATGACTGGATATATAACTAATACTGAAACCGTACAAATGTCCTTAATGAAAGGCACTCCTAGTTGGAATGGTACTGGTACTACAACATTGACTGCTCATTCATGTATTAATACTTCGTTTACAACAGGTCAAATAACTAGAAGAGGAGCGAGTAATTTAAATCTTTCTTGTGCTAAAGGAGATATACTAGTGCCTACTTGGAGAAAATCCACAAATACCTTTTCAAGTACTACGAGGTACTTTTATGGTAATTTAGTTATAACGGCAAAGAAAAACGCTTAGGAGTTATTAAATGGCTAGACCTACAAAATTTTCAGGAATAAAGAAATCATCTATTAGTGAAATAGCAGATACCGATATAGAAAATAAGATTACTGAGTTTGAGTCTTTTAGAAGTAAGCACGATGACGACTATGTTACTGCTTTAGTACATAAGTTAATGACAAAATGCGATGAGATTGTAGATGATGTAGATACTATTTCATTGACACCCGGTCCAAAGGGAGATACTGGAAATACTGGTGCAAAAGGCGATACTGGAAGTCAAGGAATACAAGGAATACAAGGACCAGCAGGTGCTAAGGGCGACACTGGTGATACAGGCGCGGCAGGTTCAGATGGTTCAAATGGTTCACAAGGTATTCAAGGAGTTAAGGGAGACAAGGGAGATACTGGCGATACTGGTCCACAAGGTGCTACCGGTCCACAGGGAGCGACTGGTGCTACAGGTGCTGCGGGAGCAGACGGAAGTGATGGTTCTGATGGTGCTGATGGCTCTGATGGTGCAACTGGTGCGACTGGTCCACAAGGAGCTACTGGCTCACAAGGTCCGAAGGGTGATAAAGGAGATACTGGAGATACAGGTGCCGCAGGTTCTAATGGAACTAATGGTACTAATGGTAGCAATGGTGCAAAAGGGGACAAAGGAGATAAAGGAGACACGGGTGCTACGGGAGCAACTGGTCCTCAAGGTGCAACTGGTCCCGCCGGAGCTGATGGAGCAGACGGAGCTGATGGCTCAGATGCCTCGGTAAGTGGTTACTCAGGAAAGCTAACAGTTGTTGTATCAGCAAGTTATAGTAGTAAAACTGGATTAAGCACCACTACAAAAGAATTAACAATAGCCAATGGCTTAATATCAGGTATTAAATAAAGGAGTAGGGAGATAAATTATGGCAACACATAAAGTAAAATCAGGTCAAGATGGTATTGACTGGAAAGATAAAGTAATCACTAGAGGGGATTCATCTGAAGAGGAATTAACTTATAATCAAGTTGAGGAACAATTAAACCAAGAAAAAGTATGGTTGAAGATGAATCAGGATAAGATTAAAGATTTAGAAGAAAAATTAAAAAGAATACAAGCAGTAGCAGATAAGTAAGGATAATGGCACACAAGAAGGATGAAACAGCACTAAGAGATATAGGAATAATAATTGGAATATTCGTAGTCCTATTTTTCTTATTAGTACCACTAGGGTGTTCTGGTTGGTCAATCATGGGTTACGACATATCGCCTAATGATAGCACCTCAGTAGCAATCATAGACCAAGATAGTATAATTCATAGATATTTACACCCAGTATTAATCTTAGAAGATAACTGGTGTGAAGAGCATAAGATTTGGGAAAGAGTCGAAAGGTTGGTAGGTGAGTGAGCAAGACAAACCTAAGACGGCAAGGAGCTATCGTGGAACTATGGTCGATGACAACGCTGTTATATCTATCAATATTAAGTGGCTTATCCAGATGTTTGTGGCTCTCGGTGGACTTATTTATTCGTACTATCAAGTTATCACGAGGATTGACGACCTTGAACGAAGACTTAATGAGGCTGATACCACAATTACAGAACTTGTCGAAAAACATATAAAAGAAGAAGAGGAGAGATTTACAGAAATGGAAGAGGAACTGAAATGGCATCAGAAACTCTTAAAAAAGAAGAAGAAATGATATGGAAGAATTTTTAGCACTATACTCAGAAGCAGGAATGATAGGCGTTGTTGGAGCAATGTTTGTCTTCATGGTATATCAAAATGCAAAACGAGCAGAGAGACAAGAAGAAGCTCTTGCATCTCTTAAGGTAGAAAACGAGGGACAGTCAAAAGATTTAGAGAATATTGAATCTATTGTGCTTAAATTCTTAGATAGATGGAACAGGTCTGATGAGACACGAGACAGAAGGCACGAAGAAATGGTAAGAGAAATTAATGACCTAAGTGATGTTCTAATGGAAATCAAAGGGTCTGTATCTAGAATAAATGGAAAGTAAAGGAGAGTAAAATGAAACAAGATAAATCAAAAGATGAACTAAAACAAGTAGAAGCAAGGGATATAAACCTAGATGAGCAAATGAAACAGATAGAAACACAAATTGCTGAATTAAGAGGTGTACATAATTACTTGAAATCTCTACAATCAAATGGTGCATCTGTTGTAATGAAAGTAGAAGATGACAAGAAATAAAGACTGCGAATGGTGTACTAATGTTCAGCAAACTCTTGGAGAGTTGAACGCTCACCACAAGAATATATATCATCATATTAAAAGAATCGATGACCACCTTCGAGGTATCAATGGTTCTGTTCATAGGCATGATGTTATATTGTCTAAATGGAAAGGCATTTCTATTGGAGTAATTGGAATGTCTACTGCTATCTCTACAGTTATTAGTTATCTTATTAAATAGGAGTGAATATGGATATTTCACAATGGTTAATGGAAAACTGGGAGTATGTAGCTATCGCTATTCTTCTGCTAGATAAAGCAGTAGCACTTTCTCCAATGAAACAAGATGACCTAATCTGGGCATCTGTAAAAGGTGCAATAATGAAACTAGCAGGAAAGGATAAGAAGTAATGATAAGCTCATATAAACTACTTGGTAAATTTATCAAGAGACAAAAGCATAATGTTGGAATTGCTAAAGCAGTTGTAGATTTTGCTAAGTTCGCGGCTAAACTAACTCCTTCTAAGAAAGATGATAAGTTCGTTGCAGACTTAGAGAAGTTCGTTATGAAAGCAGATAAATCAGTTTCTAAAGCATCTTCAGTTAAAAAAGAAGTTGATGATGTTGTTAAAGCAGTTAAAAAGAAGTAATAAGTGGCAAATCGCTCCCAAAAGCTAAGTGCTTTTCATGGAGGCTTAAATGACAATAGTGATTCTAGGGACATAGCTGAAGATGAATTAGCAAGTTCAATAGACTTAGCAATTAATCGGATAGGTAGAGTAGGAGTTATAGGCTCTGAAGGAACTGCCTTAACGAATCTTGCTTCTGTAGATATTAAGCCTTTAACTGGCTATGGTATGTTTTACTTTAGCACAGATAGAGATAAAAATGGTAATTTAAATTCTGAAGATTGGATTGCCATATATAACTCTGCTGATGGTAAAATGCAATTCTACTATAGAGACAAGTCCTCAGCTAGTCCTAGTCCTAATTTATGGACATATGTAGATGCTTGGATTAATTTCTCCTCTTATCAACCACTCGCTATACCTAATTTCTATATAGCAGATGGTATACTTAGATATTCAGATGGAAATTTTGAAGCTGGTAATAATAATAAAGTTCATTATCATGTTGATAACAAATTATTCCAAAGGTCAAGTGCTAATACTACTGTTGATGTTACATCTGTATTAACTAAATACAAGGATGAAATAACTGCTCCTGCTAGTGCAGGATATGGGAATATAGTTGTAGGTATGACTGCAGTTCAAAATGAATTTGGAAATGGTCTTCCTTCTGGCACAACTGTTCATACTGTTGATACATCATCAGACCCTCATATTGTTAAATTAAATCAAGGAGTTAATCAAAACGCAGGTTTCTCTGGTCAAAACACAACAATAACTGCTGAAGTTAGATTTACTTTAGACAATGTAGTTACTAGAAATGCTTGGGTAAATCGTGAGCAAGAATTAAAAAGTTTTGATGATTTAGGAGTATCTATGGCATTAGATGATTCTCAATCAGAAGGTCCAGATGATACTGCTTTAGGAAGCACTGCAGGTAAGATTATACTATCATATTGGAAGGGTACTGGAGATGACAATGGTAATTGGAATGGTTCTTTTTCATTCGCGGCTTCACCTATATATAAACAAGGAGGTGTCGGACCGATTAGTGAGTTTGATGGTATAACAAATTTTCATAACGATATGGTTTCGTTTCAAATGCATATAGCAATGGGTAGTACTATCAATGCCACGGCTCATCCTTTTGTAGATGATAGAATAGAGGGAGTTAGAGTTTGGTTTAGAAGTCACGGTGCTGATAAATGGCACAAGTTAAAAGATTTTGATTTAAAGAAAGGTGGTAAGCATAGGTGGGAAACTTATGATGGGAACACTAATAAGGCTTATGGAATATTTGATGGAGCTATTTCTAATCCTGCTGTTGCTGAGTCAGATAGAGAGAGCTATAAAGAAGTTAATATGACATTTACTATTACAAATTCTGCACAAGGCTTTAGTGGTCGAAAAGGTTTTATCAGAGTTTGGGGAGTATATAATGAACCTCAATGGTTAAATACATTTAATAATAACCCTATTGATTTATCATCTTCATCTACGGCTTATACTATGGTAGTTACTATGCCCGGAAATGGAGATAGGGAATTTAGAGTTGAGTTACTTGATGAAAGTTTTAATGTTATTAAAAAATCTAGTAAAACTACTATCACTATCGGAGATTCAGGAGACACACCTCCTCCAACTTACAGCGATGACACAAGCTCTAGTTAATGAAGCAAAGGATAAGTTTCCAGACTATGAGTTCTATCTTGTAGGTTCTCTGACTAGAAATAATCCAAAGCCAAACGATATTGATATTGGAATAATCCCACCCAAAGGGAGAGCTATGTTAAGTGCATGGGAAAAGGTATTAGAATTTTTTCATAATAAAAAGATAGATAATTTAAGAGTAGATGCTCAAATAGTACCTGCTTATAGAAGGTTGTTTAGATTAAGTGGACAGGCAGTTAAGCAACTAGCTAATAGTAAAATTTATAGATATGTTTACCATACTGAAATTCCACCAAACAAATTAAATACAAAATACTCAAGAGCTTGTGGTAATCTCTGGAGAAAGAAAGTAAATGTAGTCTCTGATAAATATAAAGCAAGAGGATTGCTTGGTATGGAGTTTACGAATAGGAGATTATAATGGCTAAAAAATCAGTAATAAATCCAGGAAAATTTCATTTAGGATATGCATTTGACTTCCCTCCTTATCAGAATGAGGAGTATAATGAAGAACATGAAATAAAACAATTAAGATGGAAATCTTCTTGTGTTATGAATAGAAGAGCATATGTAGGCAATGTTAAGATTACAGAATACGATGGAACTACTTACACTTTATCTGATTCTGTTTTTAAGTCTAGGACTAATAAGTTTGATTCATTTACCAAAACTAGAAGAATTGATGTAGCAGTTGGGGACGGAGAAGATATTATTGCATTAGCAGGTTTTGCTGATATGCTTCTTCAGTTTAAACAAACTACATTACACATTATTAATTGTGCAGGAGCATCTGAGTTCTTAGAAGGTACTTATAAATTTAAAGGAGTTGAACATCCAGCCTCTGTATGTAGTACTGACTTTGGGATTGCTTGGGCAAATAAACATGGAGTATTTTTCTTTGATGGAAGACAAGTTGAAGATTGCTTTATTAAAAGAGGCGTAAGAAGAATTAAGCCTTCTACATGGTCTACTTTCGCAGGTTCTGATATTTTAAGAGTTGGCTATCTCCCAGACGAAAGACTCATAATGGTTATCAATGATGATGGAGATACATTTATATATGATATGACTACTAAGTCTTTTACTCAAGGAAAAACACGAATTAGCGTACATGAAAAGACAAACTTAATTAATATATGGGATGGTACTCTAGTTCTAGGTTCAAATGATGGAACTGGTGATGAGGACTTAGATGTTAAACCTATTGAGGCTGTTTCAAGTGCTACTGATAGTGGTAATTTTTATCTCTTAACAAGGCAAGTAGATGGGACATCTCCTACTCAAGAGAAGAAATGGAAGAAAGTTTATGTAACATATAGAAACGCAGGTTCGGCTAAAGTAGAATTATCTTATAAAGGCATTAGTAAGAAGGATGGAGAAAGTGCTTTTATTCCTGTTACTGAGGCTTTTGAAAATAGTGGAAATTGGGAAACAACAGGATTTAAAATTGGTACAAATGCCTATACTATGCAAATTGAAATAAAGCCTAAGTCTGGTCAACAGATACCTTACAATTTTGAAATTAATGATATAACATTGGTCTATAGAGATAAGAGTGTAAAGTAATGCCATTTGATAGACCTGATAGAAGACTCAGGCAATTAAGTCAGCCTGTTACATTAACATACATTCCTTCTGATGATTACGGAAAGAATGGAGATAGAGTTTTCTTTAGAGATGAAGGCTCTAATAGTATTGAAGAATTATTCAAAAGAGATGGAAGATGGTACTCTGTTACAACTGGAAGACCAGCTAATGATTCAAAGAGAAGAGCAGGTAAAAAAGGAACTAGTGATGCAGTAGCAACAACTACTGTTCAGAATATTACTGTTAACCAAGATGGCTCAGGTGGAACTGGTACAGGTGGAGGTACTAGCGACCATTCCTTATTAGAGAACTTAAACCAAGATAATCATTCTCAGTATGTTCATAATACTAATGTAAGAACAGTTTCAGCCTCTCATGTATTTAGTGGCAATCCTTCTTTTACATCAAATCCCGTTTTTTCTAATACTCCTCAGTTTACTAAAGCAGATGGGAATACTCCATTTACTGTTACATCAACTACTAAGGTTGCTAACCTACATTCAGATAATAGTGATAAATGGGATGGTTATCAATTTTCTGACTATTTAGACCAAGCAGTTAAAACAACTAGTGATGTTACTTTTGGTACTATTACTGCTACTGAATTATCAGCTGTTCAAGGAGGTATTCACGAACACGATTCAGGAAATACTTACTCAACAGAATTAAGAATGACTCCTACTTCATTGAGTGCTAATAGAACTTTATCGATATTGAATGGAGATGCTGATAGGACTATTACTGTTGATGGTAATTTAAATATTGAAAGTGCATCTATTATTAATCAAGATGTTACAACTGATTCTGATACAACATTTGGGAGTACTACATTAAGCAATCTTACTTCTACTAGACTTATAGCATCTGATGGTAGTAAAAAAGCAGTATCAACAAGTATATCAAGTTGGGTAGCAGGTACTACTAATCAAATAACGGTTACCGATGATACTGATGGTACAGCTACTTTATCGACTCCTCAAGATATACATACCTCAGCTACTCCTACATTTGCTAGTGCTACATTAGGAACTGTTAATGCAGGTGCTTCAGCGGGGACAGTAACTACTACTACTGGTGACTTGGTTCTTGACTCAGCATCTAATACTTTAAAGATAAATGCCGATTTAGATGTAGAATCTTCAGTAGATGTGGGTACAAACCTTAATGTTTTAGGCAATACGATATTAGGTGATACTACTGATTTTTCAGGTTCGGCTGATACTGTTGAGATGAAAGCCAATGTTACTATCAAAGGTGGCTTAACTGTTGATGGAACTACTACGACTATTAATAGTACTACTCTTTCAGTTGATGATAAGAATATTGAACTAGGAACTGTTGATTCTCCTAGCAATACAACGGCTGATGGTGGAGGAATAACTCTTAAGGGAGCTACTGATAAAACTATTAATTGGATTAATTCAACAGGCTCTTGGACTTCTAATCAACCTTTTGAAGTAAGCAATCAATCAAGTCAGCTTAAATTAAGCTATGATAATTCCAATGCGAGTACTCTAGGAGTAGATAGTGGTGGAATACTCACAATAGGTGCAAGTGATATAAGATTTAATGCAAGTGGTCAAAATGTAGACCCTTCAGCTACCGTTCATACCGACTTAGGTGCATACAATAGAATGTGGAGAAGTCTATATGCTGCGGAACTTTATGTTGAAAATTTAGTTGCTCAAGATGTTATGGCTACTATGGGTGGTCGTATTATAGTTGCTCCTACTACAAAGCTAATAGCAAATGTAACTAATAATGCTACAACGATAGATGTTGAACACAATAATATAACTGGTGCATATATAAAACTACAAACTGCTCCTGCAGGTGTTGCTCAAATTGAAATTATGAAAGTAAATACTGGGAGTCCTACTACAATAACTGGTGGATTTAGATACACAGTTACAAGAAATGCAGATGGCTCAGGTGCTAATAGTTGGGTAGAAGGAGATGCAGTTGTCAATTTTGGAGCTTCGAGTGGAGAAGGGTTTATAGATTTAACATCTACTACTACATCATTAAATCATCTCGGTCCGAATATGACAATCTATTCAAGAAAAGATATGAACGCTTGGGATAGAATGGATGCCACGGTTTCAATAGGTAACCTAGAAAGTTGGGTTGATTATAGTTCAGATGAGTTTGGAATTGCTATTGGTATGAATATGCTTAATTCTCCAAATGCTAACTCTGGTCCTTTTACAGGACTAACTGCTGATAGAACTAATGGTCTTAGACTATTTAATACTCCTATTGAGATGTATAGAGCAGGCGTAAAGAAAGTTAAGATTACTTCTTCTGGTGGTATAAAATTAGGTGACCAAATAGATGGTGGTAGTGAGGATGTAAAATTTGATTGGGATGAGGATAATGATAAATTAACCATATCAGGTATTATCCATGTTCAAGATGGAAGTACTGGAATGGGAGACGATATAAGCGAAGGAACAACAATATCATCAGGGGGAGTTTATGTTAATAGTGGTACAGGAAAGTTTACAATATCTAATACTTCAAATAGTATTAGTTATGGTGATGCTAGTGCTATATTTCTTGGACTTGATTCTGCTACTCCTAAACTATCTCTAAAGGGTGCAGGAACAGAGGGATTAACTTGGGATGGAAGTAGTTTAAGTGTAACTGGAACAATCAATGTTCAGAATCCAGGTGACTTTGCAGGTGCATCTTTACAAGAGCAGTTTGGAGGTAGTTCATTAGATTTAACTACTTGGACAATTAATTACGGACTTGTTACTATTGCTAATCAATCTATGACTTTTAGTGGTACAACAGATGAACAATGGAATGTAGTTAGTGGTGATTCAATTTTTAAAAGAGCGAATAGACCAGTTTTTGAATGGGATGTAGAAATAACAGGTGCGAATCCTAATTATGTACTTGGTCTTTGGAACGCTGATGTTAGTATTACATCTCATTATTATTCACACTATGGTGTTATTTTTAGAAAGTCTAGTGCAAGTAGTACTAAATATATAGAAGCTAGATGGGAACAGAATGGGGGTTATAGTACTCACCAAGATTTAGTTGGTTCATCTACTGCATGGGATATTGGTGATGTATTTAGATGTAGAATAAGTTTACTTGCTACTGGTGGTTATTTAGAGATATTTAAAAATGGTAACTACACATCTCCTCTTTATACACATACTTATACTTATAATACATTTGAAAATATTAAAGTAATTATGAAAGCATATAAGCAATCTAACTATACTATTGATGGTATAAAATTTCTTGGAGTAACTGCTAATGGTCACTTACCAATGGGTACTCGTATTGATGGTAATATGATTAGCACAGGTCAAATAGAAAGTAATAATTGGAGTTCAAGTGCAGGTTCTAGATTAAACTTAGATGATGGCTCTATGACTATGGGTGGCTCTAGCTCTCCTACTCTTAGTGTTCATGCTAATGGTGATGTAACTATGACAGGAACCGTTACTGCAAACGCAGGTTCTATTGCAGGGTGGACTATAGACTCTGATAAGTTATTTAAAGATGGTATGTGGTTAGGTAAAACTGGTGCAAGTGGTCAAAATGCTACTGTTAGAGAATTAAGAGTAAGTTCAGATGAGACTGGAACTGGAAATTCTAATTTTGTTAGGATGTATATAGATTCTGGTACTGATGATACTTGGGGAATAGAAGGATACGCAGATGGTAATGAGCAATTTCATTTAGGTGAAATAACAGGAACTGCTACTAATCGTATAGCAGGTTGGACTTTTGATAATACTAATTTTTATAAAGTTCAAGATAGTAAATATATTGGATTAACAACAAATGCTCATAGCGACATAGCAGATGAAAGTCAAACCCTATCTTCTGTTTTCGCAGGTGGTACTGGTTCCACAGGTGCAGGTTCTACAATATCTATATCTTCAGATGGTAAATTTAGAGGGAATGGTATTTATAGAAGAGGTGGTAAAGATTGGACTATTGAATCTAGTAGACTATTTGGAGATGGTGCTGATGGTTCTTGGGTACTTAAGGCTGAAGATGGTCGTTATCAAGTTAAATCAGTAGGACATCCTCAACAAAGTCTAGATGCTTATAATGGCATTAATCAAAACTCTACAGATGCTTCAAATAATGGTACTGCGGGAGGTCTAGGTTCTTGGGAAGATGCTGATGATTGGGGACAGATATTTTATGATTCATCTCAGCAAGATGGATATAGGTATCAAATAAAATTATTAAGAGATGTTTATTTAGAAAAACTTGAATTTGAACAAGCTAGTAACGACTATCCCGTAATTCAAACTAATGGATATAGAATGTTTGTTAGAGATAGAATACATATAGGAAGTGGTTTTTCTTCTAGTGAGTATGTAAGATTTAGAAATAGAGGGGAGGCAGGGACAGGAGGTTCATCAGGTTCTGTTGGATATTCAAATGATGATGGTTCTACTATAGCTGGTCCAAGTGGTACTACTGGTGGTGGAATCGGTGGAACAGGGGGAGCTGGTGGTACTTTAAGAGGAGGAAGAGATGGAAGAAATGGTGGTAATGGTGGCGCGGCAGGTGGAGTTTCTAGTCAAAATGGTACAAGTGGAACAACAGGCTCTGGTAGTTCGAGTGGACTTGGCTCATATAGTGTTACATTAGAAGGTAAGACTGGTGCGCAGGGAGGCAATGGAGGTACGGGTGGAGATATGTCAGGAGGTAATAATGGTGGTTCTTCAGGTCCAGCAGGTACTTCTTATAATGGTGGTACTGCTACTCAAGCAAAAACTAGAATACAACACGCTGACCCTCACTTATTAACAATGTTTAGAGATGTATATAGTGAAGCAGATGATTCAGATAGAATATCTCCTTCAGCTGGTTCCTCTGGTGGAGGGGGAGGCGGTGGAGGCGGTGGTGCTTACTTCCAACAAGATACTGAAGCTATCACAGGAGGCTCAGGTGGAGAAGGAGGAGGAGCAGGAGGCTCAGGTGGAACTATATTAATATGTTGTAGGTTATTTACATCAGATGGTGGAAAGTTTAATTTTGATGCTCGTGGTGGAGATGGTGGTAATGGTGGCGATGGTGGATATAGAGGTTATACTGATGATTTTGGTGGTGGTGGCTCAGGTGGACCTCCATAAAAATAAAATTAAAATAGGAGTAATCTTATGGCTATAGCCAATTATGCAGGAGATGGTGGAGGAGGCGGAGGTGGTGCCGGAGGTAATGGTGGCAATGTTGTTATCATTACATCTCAGCTAACTAAAGATATGGGATTTTTACATAGTAATTATTGGAATATTGTTATCACAGGTGGGGATAAGGGTGTTCATGGTGACCCCGGAGAAGTAGGTAGACCTCAAGGTGAGTCTGGTAGTAATGGACAGCCAGGCTCTGATGGTAACGATGGACAGGATGGAAAATATATATTAGTATTAATATGATAAAACAGTTAAAATTGAATGGTAAAATAGGTATATTTATATTATGGCAAGTTCATTAAGAAGACAAGCCGCGAAGACCTCTGTAGCTTATCAAAAGCACCAACATCAAAGCGCGGCAGAAGCATCTATACAAAAACTCTCTGACCAAGCCTCACAAAAAGCTCAAGAGAGAAGTGACCAAATGTTTGGCTTTTTAACTCAAGCAGTTGGCGTTATGGATAAGATGATGGCTAAGAAGAAGACTGATACTAAGATTGAGAAAGCCGTTAATCAAAGAGCTAAAGAAATGGGTGGGGAAAAAGGAGGAGAGGTATTTTATAAGAAGAATACTCTATCTGATTGGTTAAAAGGAGATGCAAAGCTCTCTGATGTTGGTAAAGAAAGTTGGGAGATTAGTGGTGGTGGAAAGACGGAAACATTTGATAGAGCAGATATGATTGCCTATGGTAAATACTCAGAAAAGAATAAATGGAAAGATAAGGTAGGAAAAAAATTAGGTGGTGAAGATAGTAGTCTTGACAAGATGGATGAGTTATACAACAAAACTGTCCAGAATAGTACTGGAGCTGATGGCGTTGACCCTGAGTCTATTAGGGATAGGGGAGTAAATGATTACGCAGAGACTTCTGATGCTAAGCATACAGGTGATAAGACTGCTATGAATCAAGAGATTGACTATGATTCTTTACCTTCTCCTACTGTTGAGGGTATGGAATATGTTACTAGAGACAGGGAATATAGAACAGAGCATTTTGGTAAAGACTTCACTAAAAAGAGACATCAATTTGATGAGGGTTGGTCTTATAAGAAAGCTAAAGCTATAAGTCGTTCTCAGAGAAGAGAAAATTTTAGAAGAGTAGACCAAGACCATTTCGGTGGATTACTACCGGGTGGTCAAGCATACAATGAAGCATCTGCTCAAAGGAAACATAAGGCAACAACTAAAAGTTTCATAAACGAAGTAAAGGCAGTATCTGGCTCTCCTTCTCAATATAGTCCTGCACAATCTGATAACTATAGGAATGATGCTAGAAGTTTACTAGCAGAGATTAAGAGTGGCAAATTTGAGACATCTACTACAAATAATAAAGATATAATGGATGCTCTTAATAATATGGATGCAAGTGTTGGCAATATGGAGAACTCAGCCGATAATATTCGGATGAATACAGATAAATCATTAAGTAAAGCTGAAGATACATTAAGAATTGGAGGCGAAGAGCAAAAAGGTACAGGTAGAAGTTGGGTTGAAAAAGGAGAAATGGCTAGTTTAATGCCTGATAATGATTTAGAAATGGCAGATACTATTGTTCAATCTAGAGTTGGAGACCAGATGGTTGGCATGATGGATGAACCAAAAGGATTTAATAAGCTATGGAAAGCCGCGAAGCGTGAATGGGGAGATAAAGTAGATAAGATTTTCGGTAAACAGAAGAAAGCATTTGAAGGTAAGGGTTATCAAAAAGGTGATGAATTGCCTTCTCCTGATAAATTAGATAGAATAACTGCTGATACTCAAGACTTTGACCCAATCAATCCAATGGACATCGCAGCAAAAGCGTCAAGAAGAACTGATAATCAACATCCTTTATTTGATGCTATCAATCCTGATGGTGAAGTTGGTCAGTTAATGCAAAATCAAATTCCTCAAGAATCAGAACCATTCACTCCATTAGAGGTTCCAGACATTACTGCAGAAGGTCAAGAAGATATGAGTGATTATATTGATGCAGAAACTGGACAATCTGCGGCAGATACTGATTATGAAAAATCTAGAAGTAGACCTGATTTGTATGCTATAGGTCAAGAAAATGCAATAGAAGGTGACATTGCACAACAATATCTTGATGGAACTCCTTCATTCGCAGGTACAACTGAGCAAAATATAAACTTAATGAACGCTGTAGTTCAAGATACAATCGGATATGATTTTGATTTTAACAAAGCTCAGAAAGGTGAATATGATAGTGAAGGTTTTACACTTAGAGGGCAAAATGAGAATTTAGATAGCTTAAGCACTCCTGAACTTGCTGAAAAAGGAATAACATTAGATTATCCACCAGTTTCTTTAAAGGGACAAGGATTAAAAGAAATGTGGGATACTCTTGGAATAGGTGATTGGGATAATAGAGATACTCTATGGAATAAATATATGGCAAGTGAGAAATAATGGATAAAAAGTCTGCTAAAAGACAATTTAATCAATTAACTAAAGATTTAGATATTGAACATACTTTTAGTTTTGATGAGGCTTGGGATTTCTTAAGTTATAAAAGAGCTATGAATCTTGTTAAAGACCCTACTGCTTCTTATCCTGTTGATTATACTAAAGAACAATTCAGGAATGGAGTTTTTAAAGTTCAAGAAATAATGCTAGACAATATAGAAAGAGTTAAGGACATACATAAATTTAATCCAGTTAAGAATATCTTCACAGATGGTCAACTCGTAAGAGAGATATTTAATCCAGCAGGAGAATTAATAGTAACTGCGATACATAAGATTAGTCACCCTTACTTTCTTTTAAAAGGAGAGATGTCTATTATGACGGAGGATGGTGAAGAGCGTATTACTGCTCCTCATTATGGTATTACTAAAGCGGGAACAAAGCGTATCATTTATGCTCATACAGATTGTATATTCATTACTGTGCATCCGACCGATAAAGACAATCCTGATGAAGTATTGAAAGATGTAACCGTTGAATCATATGAGGAATTAGTATGAGTGTAGTAGTAGCCGCAGTAGGCGTAGGATTAACTGCAACTTCAATGATTGGAGGTGCTAGAAGAAATAGTAAGCAAAGTAGACTTCAAAAAGCATCTGCTCGTAGGCAGTTAGGAAGTATTAATCAGGCTCTAGGAGAGCTAGATACATTAGCAGGTCAAAAATCTGATATTGCTAATAGCGATTTTCAATCATCATTAGTTAGTGAAGCTAAAACTATAGGTAGAACTAAATCAAAGATGATAGAGAAGGGAGAGGATGCAATGACATCTTTTGCATTTTCAGGTGAAGCTGAAGAAACCCTTTCTCAAGCAACAGAAGAAATGGATTTTACATTTGATGAATCAAAAAGACAAAAAGAAGTAGAATTAGATAAAACATTATCAGCCATTGATGAATGGAAAGGTGGAGAGGCTTCAAGATTAAACGCAGAGAAAGATGTATTAAACGAACAAATAAAGGTAGCAAGTACTACCGATTCCTTTTGGGAAAACATTTTTGGATAGGATATAATTATGGCTGCAGCACAAGTATTACAAGCACTTAATATGATTCTAGACGACAGGTCTAGGAGAGAACAAAGAGATGTTCAATCTTCATTGGGAGCTATGGAATTAGCATTGAAAGAAAAGAAGATGGAAGAAGATGCTATTCATAGAAGGTTTAGTAGAAAGAAAGCATTAGTTGAAACCGAAGATGCATTGAAAACATCTAAGGCGAAAAGAGGTCAAATAGCTCAATCAATAAGAACAAGTAGAACTGTTGAAGAAAAGAACAGACAAGATATATTCTTAAAGGCTTGGGAGGGTATGAACGAATCATACGAAGAGTCTCAAATGATGTTAGCTAATCAGATATGGTCAGACTTTGGCTTTTCTGCACTATGGACATATATGGAAGTAGGTGAAGGTAAGCCAGTTACTGTTTCAAACATGACTAGACTTCGTACACATCTAGAAAAGAATGGAATGGATAAGGCATCTGCTCAGTTTATTACTAAGAAGGTTGCTCAAATTGGAGCGCAGGAAAAGAAACCTGCTTCAACTGTTATTGGTCTAGGTCGTTTTGTTAGGAATAGATTAGTTTCAATACAAAATTTAAAAGGCAATGAGAAGAATCAAAAATTAAAAGACTTTGTTGACGCTGGTTATAATGTTGGCATCTTTACAGACCCTTTCAATTCTGAGTATAGCAATAAGCAGGAAATGGTTGAAAAGAACATGGGATTGATGAATGATATAGGTAAGCTAAATAAGATAGCAGTATTAGATGATATTAAAGCCAAGCTAACTCAAGAGAGATATGAAATGTCTTATCAAGATGATGATTCTTCTACAACATCAGATGAGGAACTTGGAATTAGATATGAGTTTCAGAATGATAATAGGAATAAAATTAATAATAGTCTTCGAGGCTTTGGTGAGCAATTAACTCAAGAAGAAAAAGACCAGAATAAAAAAGTATATACCAAAAGAGAAATAGAGGAGGCACAAAATAAGTATTGGTCACAAATTCGTGCAGGTTCACAATGGGTTGATAACTTTAGAAATCTGAAGTCAGAAGCTCAAGATGAATTAAGAGCAAGTGGTGACTTAGGATACGCCCAGTCAGTTGAAGGAGTACTTGGACCGACAGGTACAAACATAACTTCTCTACCTAATCTTCAATTAACACTACCTACTAATATGGTAGGAAAGACTCCTAATGAGATAGAAAACTATTGGGAGAATATGAGAGGAGGCGTAGATGCAGAGTTGTTTAAAGTCCAAACTGCAATACAAAACCATAATGCTGAAACATCTGCTATTGCTACTAATCTTGCTAATATGAGACAATCAGGTATAAGTGTTACAAATGCAGAAGAATTAACAAGGCAAGATGAAAAAAGAAATATTGATTTATATAGGCTTCAAGAACAACAAAGAGCATTAGAGAATTGGATGAGCAATCTAAATAAAACAATGTCTGCAATACCAGTAGATGAATCACATGGTTTGTCTTCATTGCCTTATAAAGATATTAATCAAGACCAAAAACAACAAAGATATGATGAACTCGCTCTTAGGCAAATGAATCCTATTGGTAATGTTTTAATGGATTGGTTCGGAGGGACATCTGAGGAACAAAGATTTGATAAGGTAAATACTTCTAACGATGAGAAATATGTAGACCCTATGGGAGATGGTTTAGACCCTATTAAGAAGAAGAAAACTGATGATTTAAAGTTAAATACTATGAAATGGAATATGATATTTAGAGGTTTAGGAGGGTACTAATGGCTGAGAATATGTTATTCGGGAAAAGTCTAGAGCAATTCTTAGATGAAGAATTAAAAGGAATTAATACATCAACAGAGTATGCAGACCCTTCAGGGGGAGCATCAGGTATAGTAAGTGATAGTCAGTATCGAGGAAGAGGTGCTGTTCCTTCTCCTATGGTAACAGATAGAGAGCCTTTTATAGATACTAATAATTTATTTGCTCAATTACAACATGAACCTGAACATTTCCCAGCTCACCTAAGACCTGATTCAGATAAGTCTATGATGGCTCATTTAGGAAGAGGTATTGTATCAGCTTTAGACTCAGCTAGTATGAATGTTGGTAGATTATTTATCCCGGGTAAAGGCTCGGTTGCTGAAACCTTGCCTGATATGTTTGAGAGTGGAAAACTTGATTGGTTAAAGAGTGATAACTCTTGGCAAACTAAAGTATCTGACTCTCTTGGTGAAACTGTCGGTTTTCTAGGTTCATTTTCAATAGCAGGTGCGGCAGAGAAAGCAATTATAAAGAATATCCCTAGAGTAGGTTCTAAATCTATTGCAAAAAGCATAAAGAAAAAGGTTGCAGACCAACTTGAAAAAGGTGGACAGATAAAATGGATGTCCAATCAGGGTACTACGAAAGCAGAAAGAGAACTTTTAACCGAGGCTAGTGCAAAGTCTACATTTCAAAAGATATATAAAGATGTATGGGATACACCTTTGTCTAATTATTCTCATGGATTTAGAAATGCATCTAAGCAAAACTCATTTAAACAAAAGGTTGAAGCAGGATTTGCAGACGAATTTAATAAAGTATTAAATCAGAATGGTCTTGAGGCTTCAGATGACTTAGCTAAACTTGTAGGCGATGAATTTATGAGGTGGTATGGTAAGAATACTAAGCCTCCTGTAAGTGATATAGCTACTGCTATTCAAAGAATAATGGCTAAAGGTGGATTGCCCGGCTTGTCTAACCCAGCTTTTGGTGCGGCAGTAGGTGTAATTGGTCAAGAGGCTATTACATTCTCAATGGTTGAAATGTTAATGGAAGCAGTACAAGCGACAGATGAAGAAAGAGAAGCACATATAGGAGATGTTGGTTTTCACGCGGCAGGTATGGGTATGTTACTTGGTGGTATAAGACTTATTCCGGGTGGTAAAACAAAGGCTAATACATTATTTCCTAATCCTTTTGGTGGCAAAGATGGTGGATTTTCTATGTTTAGAAAGCTAATCTTAGGAAGGAAACCATATAAAGGTAGAGTTGATTTCACAAAAAATTCAGAAAGAATGGCATTATTAAATGTTTGGGAGTATCTATCTAGTAGGAATCTAGGTACTGGTGCTTTAGGAAAGATAATGCAAGACTCTGCAAAGAGACATAAGCATCATTTAAATAAAGTTTTTGGAGGAAGAACAGGAAAGAACTCTACTAAAGTACATGATTATACTCTTAAAGAACTAGAAGCAGTTCTTAATCAATCTGGCTCTGGCATAAGAATGATTAATGGAAAGAAAGTAAATCAGAAAGAGGCTATAGCAGAGATAATGGCTGATGCATTAGATGATGTATATTCACAGTTTAGAGGAAGGTGGGTAAAAGATTTCTTTAGAGAGTACGCTACTGATTTTACAATGTCAACTCCTAGAATGTTATTAGGTTCTATGGCTATGGGAGGCGGTCCGAAGATGTTGGTAGACCCTGATATTCCTTTTGAAGACAAAGTACTTGGCTTTGGTCTTGGTGGCTTTATGATGAAGAGAGGTAAGTCCCTTAAGTATTACAATAAAAAGGGACAGGCAATGGAACATGAAGGATGGATAGGTGGAAAAAGAAAAGAATTTTATTCTAAGTCAAAATTAGGTGAATCTCATTTAAAAGAATTATCCTCAACAATGAAACTTATGGGTGCTAATCCTAAAGAGCATTGGCATTGGGGAAATATGGCTGACAATTTAGATATAGACCCTCGTATGCCGTGGGTTTCTAGCTTTAAGGATACAGAGACTAGAGAGAGTAGTAAGGTTAGAGAAGAGTTTCTTAGAGAAGAAAATGGTAAGCGTGTCTACACAACAGAGAAAGAACCGGGAGAGAAGCAGATAAGAAAAGAAGGTAAGAATGACCCCGGTGACCATATTAAAAAATTATACAAGCACTTCGTTGTTTACTCAGGGAATAAGCACTTTCAACATCATGTAGAAGGTAAAGAACAATTCGTAAAGGATTGGGAACATCTAACAAGTAAAGAGAAGAAGCAGTTTGAGAAAAATATGGAAGACGCTGGTATTAGGGAAGTAAATGACTTTCTTGATGTGATGATGGAAACTAAGATGGCAGGTCTTGACCAAACAGCTATAGAGGTTGCAAGTAATCTTCGTAATGCTGTTGAGCAATTACAGAAAGTATTACCTGAGGGTAGTAAGCGTTTGATGAAAGTTATTGAGGGTGATAGATTAAAATTTGTAAGACTCGACTCTAGAAGAGATGGTGACTCTAAATTAACTACAGACCAAGCTAATATGATTGAGAGATATAATTCTTATGTCGAGTTCTTAGTTAGGTCAGGTAAGGCTGAATTAATAAACAGAAGTCCTTCCGATATTGGAACTATCATAGATTCAAAAACTCCTGGCGTTAAAGAATTTATGACACAGATGGAAGCAACTCATATAGGATTCAATAAGGCATTTGGTGGTAGAGAAGGTGAAATTCTTCTAGAGCCAACAGATGGTGTTTTTATTGATTACCATAGATTTGCAATGATGCATAAGAATGTTAAAATGGGAAGTGCTTTTTTATCTTCAATCTTTGAATCAGGTTACAAAACAAAGCATCAATTTAATAAACAAGAATTACAAAAAGCTGGGGAGTTAATTCGAGAGATATTCCAATCCGAAAAAGGATTTCCAATACAAAAAATTGAGGCAGGTAAAGGTCAGCAACTATTTGCTGAGACTATGCTTGAAGTTTTAAAGCCTTACTTGGCTACTCCTACTCCAGTTAAAGGTGGGGAGTTTACTGGTAATAGAAGTGGTGCTAAGTGGAGAGAAAAGATAAAGACACTAGACTTAATACTTCAAAAGAATGGTGTTACTTTAGTGGGGGACAGGTATCAAAATGTTAGGATGGATTTCATTGCTAATATGAGAAGAGAGTCTTTGATTCACAAAATAAGACATGGAAATGTTTTCAACCCAAAGACAGGTAAGATTGAAAAAATAAATGCTGGTCATGTCGAACAAGTTGTTGCATTGGTTGAAGATGGATTTGTTAATAAAGATATGACATTGCATAATGTTACTGATATTATGGATGGTCTTGGTAGAATGAAAGCTGACCCTAGACAAAGACTATTTGTTGATTGGGCAAATGAAAGATTAAATCTTAGAGAACTAGATACTCCAAAGAAATTTAATGAAAAGGTTGCTCGTGAATATGGATTAGTAGAAAAACCTGAAAGCGTTAAGCAGTTATTTGAGAACCTTGAGCAGTCAGCTCAGAGTATGGTTACTGAAGGTAATGTAAAGAATATAAAGGAAGCTAGACAGCGTATAACTGAATCATGGGGAGATGTTCTGCATCTATATAAAGATGTTGTTATGCCACTTGTAAAGACTACTAGGGTGATTAATGGTAAAAATGTTACATCTGGTATATTGAATCTAGATAAGAGTCAAAATCAAGCTAGAGATATAGGGGACTTATGGTCTATAACTCATAAGTTAAAATTGTTACAGAAAAAGAAGACTAGTTATAGTGTTGAAAAATTTATGGAAAAGATAAAGGAAGTCTCTCAAGACCCTAAGTCTGAATACTATGAAATATTAAACTTTGCATTAGAAGAGATAGCAATCAATCCTAATAATAGTCAAAGAGTAATGGAGTTAGCTCAAAGACATCTTAAGTATAAACCTGAGACTAATGAATTTGAGATGAAGTCTGA
>TARA_R100000742_G_C4279692_1_pt1 | contig 45605 bp, 80 predicted proteins | sample TARA_R100000742 | Tara Oceans TARA_R100000742 (sample SAMEA2623309) | marine metagenome | biome: marine biome (ENVO:00000447); feature: deep chlorophyll maximum layer (ENVO:xxxxxxxx); material: "saline water (ENVO:00002010), including plankton (ENVO:xxxxxxxx)" | depth 40 m | reverse complement strand
GGGGGGTTAATTTCTCAACATCATCAACTGGCGGCGCTACACTTCAAAACATAATAGACAACGTTCAAAGCTTTATAGATTTAGCAAGCGGAAGAACTCTTTTCATTATGCATGCAGGTGGCAATGATTGTACAGGATTAACTAGTGCAGGTGGTACAGAAGATGGTGCTACTGGTACTGTAATCGACTATTTAAGTATTGAGCAATCTAATAGAGATGCAACGGAAGCAAGGTACAGGCAGCTTATAGGACTGCTTAAGCCTCATGGAGATCTAGCTATAGCCAATTTAACTTTTAGAGACTATAAAGGTCAAGTTTTACCGCTGCAAGACCCATCAAGTGTTGGTTCTGGTAGTTGGAATGATGAGCTTTTAAATCCACTGATACAAGAGCTTGCACCAGAGTGGTATAGCAATGGATCGCCTGTATTTGATTACTACAACACGGTTTTATCAAACCCAGATGTATTAGATATTGATGATAATGTTCATATGTATGATGATAGAACATATGTACCTGTTGATGGTGGGTACCCTAGCGGCATAGGTAGTAAAACTATACGAGATTACATGATTAAGACGCTTGGAGAAGTTGGAGCAATACCAAGCGCTCCATTTGACAAATCTATTTACAGCAACAGAATAAGAATCAATATAGGTAACACTATAGGTGTTGTTAATAGACCCTTTTACAACGGTGAAGATAACAATATAGCCATAGAAAATGCAACGCTACCACCTACAAACCTAGTTAGTTATGATGACTCAAAGCTAGTGGGGACACCTGTTTTATCGCTTAACACAACTGAAAACGGGTTTTCAAGCAGAATTAACTTAGATACTAATTTTCTGTCGTTCAGCGAAGGTTTGCTTGATGGTAACGCCTTATCAAGTTCACTTTCATGCCCTAACAGCGAAACTTTTGAGTTAAAAATTACAAACATAGGTAAGGGGAGGGTTTCTCTAGCTGGACTAAGGCAAACCACATCGAGAGACGATGCAGTATATAGTACGGAGTACACTATAACAGATGATAACGGCTCAACATCAAAAGTTACAGGCTCTAGCTGGGATTCAGCATCACCAGATCCATTCGATCAATTTGTTGAGATTGACTATGACACCAGCGTTTCTGGAGAGCTGACTATATCAATATCTGGCGTTGGTAGTAACGGTTTTGGATATATATCATCTATAAATATAGATATTGAATAAACCACGCCGCATTAATTTGCGGTGGTACTTAACACATTGAGGATTTACCATGGCGACTAGGCCGAATATCAAGATTTCAAAAGGCGTGGACAATGATGTTTACGCACTACTTAATGCGCAGGCGGGCTATCCTGCTGTAACAGTTGGTACGCCTTTGCGCATTCAGAATAAAGGTGGGCCAGATGTTTACATACATGAAGCTACTGAATCAATTGAAGCTGTCGGAGGAACAACGGTGCACGCCAATTTACAAACTATAACGTCAGACAGTGCAGTAGGTGTAATTGCAACATGTATTGCTAATACTGTTATTAATGTCGAGGTGCTGTAATGAGCGCGCTATTTGGCTCAACTATCGGGCTTCTCATTAAGAAGCTGCTTACTGGCGACACGCTTGAAAATGCAAGGTTAAGAGTTGACGTTGCGCAGACTGGATTTTGGGAAGGTCGAGAGTTCAGGCTAGAGCGTGAAATAGCAGGCCCAACTGTAATTAAGTTTGTAGCTCCGATTAACTTTATATTGCAGTTGCAGGCATTTGCTAGTCACGATGGAGAAGCTACGTTAGCAGTTTACTCTGACACTCAGGGTTCTGAGGATGGTACTTTTGAATCGCTAACGCCAAACCCAAACAACGCAATGAGTACAACGCCAAGCTATACTCCGCAAATAACACTATCAACAGGTGGAACATTCACGCCTACAGATACAGACCCAAACTTTGCACGTGAGTTTATTAGGGTTGTATCGTCTAGCGCTACCGCCCAACGTAGCACTGTTGGTGGTTCTGGTGTAAAGGAAAGGGGTTTAGGTGCAAATACTTACTACTTAGTTTTCACTGGCTCAAAATCATCATACCGGTTAATTTACGAAGAAAGACCATAACAAAAAGCCCTCATTGCGAGGGCTTTGTTTTCGCTAATAACCTATGGCTATTAGCATTAAGCCTACCACGAATAAGGTAATAACTAGAAATGTAAGTATCATTAGCGAAGCATCACCAAAATTATTAACCTTTACGCTTTCATCAAGCAATAATGCAGAAGCGAATGGCATTAACATAAAGCAAAACACAGATGACAAAATAAGATTCATTCCTATCGATTCCATAATATTTCCTTAACCTAAAGTGTAAATGTGTTTTGGTGCATCTTTGTAACCTAGCATTGCCGGTGTAATACTATGCTCTGTCATGTATCCAAATTCACGATGGTAAATAATAACCACTGCACCGCGTTTTGATAGCCAGCCACCTGAGCTTGCATGCGCGTCTGGGGCTGATAAAGTTTGATGCTGCGTCATTATCATAAGATTAGTTTCAAGCTGTTTGCGGTGTTGGTAATGACCCGTATGCCCGTAACAATATTCACATGCAAACATTATCTCGCGGAACTTACCTGCAAACACCTGCGGCAATGCTTCAAAGCGCTTTTTATGTGAGTGGTGAGCGAATATACCAACCTTGCCAAACTTAAAGGCATAGTATGGGTCGATTGAAGTATCAACAGTTACACGCTTTTCATCTTCATAGAATACAGTTAGAAACTCACGCATCCACGCGCTACCTGATTCGTCATGATTACCCTCAGCAAATATGCAATGCACTTTGCCATGCTTCTCTAATAGCATGTTGATAATTTGACGGGTTACACGAATACATGCACGCACTAACTTTTGATAGCGACTATCAGCGTCCAGCACATGACCGTGAGCGGGCGTGACAGCTTTTAATCCGTCCCAGTGTAGAAAGTCACCTATCTGCATTAATACTGCTTGCTCTGTGTCTGGCGTTTTATCCATCGTAGCTATAAACCAATCAAGCAGCATTTGTTCAGCTAGCTTTATATTCCACTTGCCGCCGGTTTCTTCTGCGTCCGCTAGCATGCCTAAGTGATAATCAGTGATAGTGTATTGGGCTAATAAATCACTGTTAGTGTGACTAGGTTTATTTGTTGGTACGTGGCGGGGTAAGTCTTTTTTCAGCTCATCGGCTAAGTCGCTTACTAATTTAATCGACTCAACTTCACGCTTGCCGTATTTAATCCAAATCGGCTTGCCATGCTCATTAACTTGCATATCAGATACGCCGTTAATGTTTGGGTTTTGCTTTATGATATTGACTATGTTTTCAATCGATGGGTCGATATTGCTTAGTTTGGCATTCACTAGCCTGATTTGTTTGCGCAAAGTTGAGCGGTGTAAGTTAATGCTTTTAGCAGCTTTGGTAACATTGCCATTACAGTTAATTAGCGCCTGCATGGCTTGTAATTGCTTTTCAGTACAGCTTTTACGTAGTGCATCCGTTATAATCATTTTTCTTCTCCGTAACTTGTTGCGGTTACATGGTGGAATGTAACCGTATTTGGTTATTTAAGCTCAGTAAGTATCAGCTTAACTCCGCCGCCCTCAACTTCTTTTACATCGAACTGCTGCATGGTCTTTGCTGCCAGCATTGTTACAGCCTTAACCATTGACTCGCTAGATATTTCATTTTCATCATCAAGCTCGATTAGGTGGTCGGCAATGCTCTTTGCTATTTGATTTGCGTTCATATCAACACCCCATAAATACATTTGGTTGACTTTTCCAGCCTCTTGCGCGGCGGTCGATTACCTTTTTAGGCTTTGCATTGCTAGTAGCGGCAATTACCCAAATAGGTCTATATTCGTGCTTTACTCTAGGTACGTGCGTGCTGCTCATTGCGCGACTAGTTTGTGTAAAGCTTAAATCTGACATGTTGTTCATATTTATTATCCTATTTTACTTATTTGCGCGACTGCAATGCCGCTAAAAATTAAATTTTTGGTGTCTCAATTCTTTTATTACCTTGGTACCAAGATAATATCTCTTTCTTGTTGCCAATAAGCTCGTTAAGAGTCTCTAGCGCCGATAAAATATCACCTGGAATACAACTATCATCGCCACCTTCTGGAAATTCATCTTCCCAATAATCAGCTTCAACTTGACGCATGTAATTAGGCTCGCACAACACCAAGCGCAAATTATTTGGGTTTAATTCATTGTTCGTGACGTAATCAGAAAAACTATCAAAATCAAAAAAGAATTCATCTGTGTCGAAAATAGCGAAAGGATGCTTACCATCCCACTCAACTAATTCGTACGATTTAAATTTTTCTAATCTGCCTTTTTTGTGGCAACTCTCGCAGTAAGAATTAACTAAAATTTCACCGCCGCATTTTTCGCAGTTTTTATGAGTGCAGCCGCAGTATCTAGCTAAATGCTCGTTATCACCAAAGAATCGACCATCACTAGAAACCCAACCTGAAATACCAGTTTTAAACTGAGCTGCTTCATCAGAAGCATAAAAAATCTTTTTTTCTTTCATTGCTTAATCCTTAATATTATTAGTTTAATTTACTTTGCGTATTTCATGCCTTGCCTTTCTGGCTTTGACATTAGATCTATTAATTTGTTTATATCAGATAACTTACTTGGCTTGTGCTCTATAAATATATCAGATGAATTTTTCAATAATGAAGACCAAACACCAAGCTCATTAAAAAACCTAACCCCACCTGAGCAGACAGATATATATTTAATTTCATCAGTTACATAGTCTGTACCATGTGGAGCATTGTCGCGAATAGATTTTAACTCTCCTAAACTTAAATCAATCATTTCTTCTCTCCAGTTAAATATTCATCTTCGAATTTAGATATTAAAGTAATTACGCCGTACAATAAAAAACATGTACCGGCATATAAAACAGTTAAAAACATTTCTACAGGTGTCATGACTCACCCCTTGATTTTGCTAGTAGATTTTCAATATCTCCACCAAATTGAGTAATCGCGTCTGCCAACTCTATCTCGTAAAGTCCTGAATTAATAGCCTCACTAATCTTAACAAGCATCTCGCGCATCTCAGGCGCACACTCCATAATCTTTGCATTTGCACGCATTGTATTTTTATCAGTGCCTACAAACTCGTTTTCTATAACCTGCGCAATAGGATTGCCATCAACTTTTATATCTATGTAGTAATCATTCTCTACTGCGTACCAATTACCTTTTGTTATATTCATTTTTACCGCTCCATTTAATTAACTTGCACTAAATTTAATTTAATATAATAGACTTGTCAATAATTAATTTAAGATATATACTTTAGCTATCAAATTAATTGAGGGTATAGAAATGAGAGAGTTAAAATTTAGGCATTACAATCTTTTCACTAATGAAATGCACTATTCGGAAAAAGACTTTCATTGTCTTGAGCATTACTTTTCAAATCGTGAGTATGATTCAAGTGATGAAATGCAATTCACTGGCTTAAAAGATGAAAGCAGTATTGAGCTTTATGATGGTGATATATACGAGCAATGGGGTAAAGTTCAAAAGTGCGAGTTTGACCAAGTGATATATGAAATAGCGGAATGCCTTATATTTGAAGGTGACTTTAAAATTATTGGCAACATATACGAAAACCCAGAATTATTAGAGAGCAAATAAATGACAAAACTATCACAAGATAAAGTTAACGAATTAAAATTACACAGCAAGATTAATAAGCGTGTACTGCATCCTATGGGTATTAGCTTGATTGGTGCTGAGTTTAAATATGCGCCAGAGCGTAAGGTTAAGGAGCTTGGCGATGTCAGCAACCCACTTGCTAAGGTTGAGCAGTTTAATTACATTGTGCAGCTATTACGAAGCGTATTATCTGGCACAAACACAAGCGAAAAGGTTATCGAATCTGCGCGCATATATTTATTCGATAAAGAAACGCATAAAAATAACTTTCCATATGACCGCACAGTAAAATGTAACGGCAAGCGCTTTGCAGTTAATCGCGTTATACCTGCACATAATGTGCTGTCTAATTGGCCTACTGACACCAAAGGTAAGATTTACGCATGCTCTGCTATTATGGGTGGGCGCGAAGTTAATGAAAGCGTCATGCAGGCAGCTATTGAGTGTATTGATAAAGGTGTAGGAATTAACCCTGCCGCAACTGCCAATAAAGTTACATACGTGCAGGTAAGTAACATGGTTAACAAAGTTAAACAGTTCTATGAGTTTGCAAAGGAATATGGTGATTTATGAGAAGTCCATACAAAGGTAAAGAAGAAGCTGTTATGAATGCGCTTGTTGAGGCTTGGAATAATTACGTTGATTTGGATATAACACATCCACAGCACAATGATGATTTTGGTAAAGGTATACGCGATTGTCAAAATGTAATACAGCATAGGATATTACAGCGAGACTATCCTGAGACATTCCCTACGCACAAAAGAGATTAATGCTACAATATAGGCTCTATCAATATGATTGAGGAATTTTTATTATGGGTACAACTGCTAAGCCAAGCCGCCCAAAACCAACAGGTTCTAGTAAACCAAAGTCAAAGTAATGTAATTTTTATTGCCTATATTATTACAATCAGGAAGTCGTACCTATTCGGTTCGGCTTTTTTATTTTCGCTTATTGTTTCTATTTCAGAGTTAATTCCATCTAATTTACCTAGCGATTTGCACGGCTTAGTTTTTTATTGTGCGACATTGCTCACATGGCTATCTGTCGCTAGCTTACATATACGCCAAACATCAAGCAAAAACACGCTAATATGCTGTGCTATAATGATTTTATTCTTATTAACCATGGCGTGGGATTCATATATAAATGCATATACTGAGACTTTTATTTGGCGCAATTATGAGAACATCATTCTGCTCATTCATGTGTGCATCATTATATCGCTTTATAAACCAAGAGCCATCATTGACGGTTTGGTGGATAAGTTTATCAACGCTGTCAATCTGCTGCGCAATAATTACGCTTGCTTATATTTTTGGTATACTATTAAAAATTGGCAAATCAACAAAAGACTATTATGAGTGACGAAAACGCAGCAGAAATAAGGCACATTAACAAAAACATTGAGTCTATGTCAGCAGCAGTTAGCAATCTGGCAAACTCGGTTAATGAGCTGGTTATTCAAGAGCGCGTGCGCGCAGAGCGTGACGCAAGCATGGATATTAGAGTGACAAAGGTTGAGGAAAAGATTAGCATTCATCAGCCGCACATTGACTGGATAGGCGGAATAAAAAAGATATTTGATTCCGTACTAGTTAAATGGGGCATTCCTATTTTTTGTATTGGTATTTTAGCTGTTGCAGCAAAAGCGGCTGGTATACCTGTTTTTGGGGGCTAATATGGCTAAAGGTAAATTAATGGTTGATTTTAAGATTAAGCATACATGGTTTATTATGCCGGTAAACTACATGCTCATTAATTTAGGTTTTAACCCTTGGATTCCTAGCTTCTGCATTAAGCTGGGAAAACCTTATTTTGTGGAGGGTAAGTAACATGCCATTCACATTAGAAACAGTTAAAGCATACGGCGCATCTGGCAATGATGTTTTTATTCAGGCCAAGATTGATGCTTTTACAGATACTTACACTTGCTTAACGACTTCATACAGCATTGCTATTGCTGACGATATTGCCAACAGCTACGTTGCAGGCACTATTCAAGAGTCAAGCGGTGAAGCGCAAGTGACATCAACTAAAGCTCCAAATGGCGCAAGCACTAACTTTAAGCAAAGCAAGTATGGTGATTCAGGCGAGTATTCAAATGGCTTATTAGCTAATGCTTATTTAAACGATGTTAATTACTGCTTGCCAATTGATAACTCAACTTTCTTTATTGGCGTTGCTGGCTCCACTTATGAAGCGGATAACCCACAATGAGTAAGCCTATGCGTTTTACCGCAAATAAAACCGTTACAATATGGTTTAAGCGCGTTACCGGTATAGGCTACGAAAAGACTGTGACTTATGACCGCGTTACGACTAAAGCATGTTATGAGCAAGGCGGCAGCAGTCAGCATTCAGACTCTATGGGTGATTTATTTACACCTAAGTCTGTTTATTGGATGGAAGTTTTAAGCGAAAATCCGCGCCTAGGTGATTACATTGCATTAGGCGACCAATCTACTATTGAAAAACCAACGGACGCAGTTAAAGCGGAAGAAATACGGATTTCAGCTTTGCAGGATTGCTCACTGATTGGCGATGTTGACGATTTAAAGGTTGTGACTTAATGCCAGTTACAGGCGCTAATAAGATAAAAGCTAGAATGAAAAGCTTTGTTGGTGATGTTACCAATAAAAAAAGCTTGCAGTTTATTAATGCTGTAGGTGCGCAAGCTGGTATTTTATCAAAGGAAAAAGCGCCGCTTGAGTTTGGTACGTTGCATAATAGCCAAAGATTTGACGTTGTAAAAGGTGCGGGATATATAAAAGGCACTTTGAGCTATAACACTAAATACGCCTCAATTCTTAATAATGGTATTTACAAGTGGAAACCAAGACCGCCTGCAAATAAAAAAGGGCCAGCGTGGAATCCCAACGCAGCGCCACACTTTTTAGAGTACGGTTTCGAATCACCAGATGGCCAAGCGATGATTAAAAAATACTTAGAGATATTTAAAATATGACATTACTCGCAGATTTTGAGCAGCAAAGATTATTAAATCATATTCGCACAAGTGGATTGCTTGACGGCTTCACTGACTTTTTAGGTAATGCGCAAGGTGCAACACAAAGCACATCTTCTTATATTGTTGATATGACCACTTACCCTAAAAACGAGCGATTGTTACAAGTTAGGCTTTCAGGTAATGACCAATTTGCTGATGGTAGCATTGGCATGACTCAATACCCTTGCAGCGTTTACGTATTTAGCAAAGCAAACATTGAAGACGAAGGCGTAACAAGCGGATTAACGTCTGACTTAATCAAATGGTTACGCGCTAACTATCGAAGTGATGATGAGTGCATTATATCAATTCAAGTACTAGGAAAAGGCGGCCCATACATGATGGAAGATAGTCGCGTTTACTTTGAAATACCATTAAATGTGCGATTTACTGAAATTAATGGTTGACGCGTTAATTAAATTATACTATTGTTTGTTTTGTGCAGTGCGAAGTATGGCACGTAAAGACACATTGACTATTGGAGCTTTTGTTAGCGTATTGCAGTTTTGAGAGTGGAAAGCGCTTCATCTAGTTTATTGTTATCTGGGTGTTAAACTAAATAAACGACAAGGAAAATGTGATTAGGCAACCTTGTAAAAAACTTATAAGAGTCGCATTCGCAAGACCAAAAAGTGCGGACGCTTAGGAAAGACTAAGCCTTAAGGTAGGAGGTGATTTATCTACCAGCTAGGAGGTTAGACTAGTATTGCTAAGCACAGTCGAGAGATAGAGCGAGGCAGAATTAAACAGGATGTAGCTCAGCTTGGTAGAGTAGCTCGTTTGGAACGAGGCGGTCATAGGTTCAAATCCTATCATCCTGACCAATCACTTAGGTGATATAAATAGAATGCAATGGTATGTGTAATTGGTATGAATTGAAGGGCGCAGGTATTGCTGCGGATATGGAATTGATCAACCAAACGGCAAAATCCTTTCAATTTCTCAGTTCGAATCTGAGTACACATAACCGGTGCATTCCGTACCAATCAAATTAGATTTAGCCGCTCATTAATTTGGGCGGTTTTTTGAAAGAGTTTATTGGTGTGATTATCAATTAACCCGTTAAGTCGTTTCGATAAGTTCCGCGCAAGGCTGAAAGTAATCACAACCAATACACTTTCATTTTGACCCTCCAAACCAAAACCACCTTAACGGGTGGTTTTTTATTGCCTGCGTATAAGTGTTATAATGCCTTTGATAACGTTATCAACAATTATTTGAGGTATAAAATTATGGCAACATGTGACAGCCAACCAATTGGCATCGGTCGCGGTCTGGTACTTTCTTGGGTTCAAGGATGCGGTACAGATGACCCACTTTCAACAGCAACAACACCACTTGTTTACACCAAGCTTGGCTTTGTGGAAACTCGCGGCGAAAACCTAACGCCACGCACAGTAACAAGTAACACTGACTCAAGCGGAATCTACACTGACACTACTGTAATTGGTAGTGACATTGAGATTACAGCAAGCGTACTTGATGCAAAAGATGTAGCAAACGTAAGTTCTCAACAAGCTTTGCGCACTTACTACATCACAGAAGTTCAAGCAGGACGTCAACCGTCTGTTTGGGTGCGTATTCTTGACCCGCTACTAGAAGAGTATCGATATTACTTCTGTAACATTACATCACTAGGTCGCAGCGCTGAGAATGAGGGAAACCGTACTGGTGAGTTTACCTTTACGGCTATCCCGACATATGACGAAGCAAACGCAACTTATCAAGCGGAAGTTATTGCCCCTTAAGTTATTTAGCCGCTCTTTTTAGGGCGGCTTTTCTGTCTAGTTCATCCTGATAATCCATAAGCCTTTGCTGCTCTGCTTTGCTTAATTTCTCATCACGCTTTTTCTTAGCTTCTGGGAATTTAATATCCCACGCCATTAGAAATTCTGTCATTGTCATATCGGCGGCTTGCTCGCGAGTTTTATTTAAATGCTCCTGTGCTAATCCCATATACATATAAGCGTCAAATTCTTTCATTGGCTCACCATCGCCACCACTCTCATCGCTTGTAACGCCTACCACGCCGTGCTTAATGCAATGTGACGCTAACACCACAATATCACTCATAAAGTCGCTTGACGGTGGGTTAACAAGCTTTAACTTGCCATTATCGTAAACCTTAAACCTACCAGTTGCTTTTTCAGGAAGTTTAGGCTCACAACACGCTTGCACAATTTCTAGCGCTCTATGATATTGCCAATTTATTGACGGGCAATTAAAAAATGAAGTTACCGTTTCAATTATTTCTTTTGGTGTGCCTAGCTTGTCAATATTTTGGAATGTAGGTGATAACTTGTATTCAACATCGTCAATATAAATTGCTGCAAATCCATAACGAGTAAGCATGAATGAAAGCCTTATTAGCTGTGTTATAATGCGTATAGTTTACATTATTTTTGGATTGTTTTGAATGACTGAGAATTTAGGTTCGATTAGGTATGACGTAGAGGTTGGCACTGCTGGTATGCTAAAAGCCGAGTCAGTCGTAAGTAAAAGCACAACAAATGTAGCAAATGATTTTAAAAAGATAGACAACGCTGCAAAAAACACAAATATACAAATGACAAAAGCGGCTGCTGGCGTGCGTAAAGGCGTGCAGGCTAATCTCGGTCAAGCCGGCATTCAGGTGCAACAATTTGTAGGGCAATTACAAGGCGGTCAATCCGCAATGGTTGCACTTGCTCAGCAGTCAGCGGATTTAGGTATTGTACTTGGTGCGCCGTTGATTGGTGTGTTCGTGTCGCTTGCCGCTGTGCTTGCTGGCACTCTTGCCCCTGCAATATTTGGCAGCACATCAAATATAGAGAAACTGCAAAAAGCAATAGAAAGCACCAAGGCAGTAATGTCAATTGGTGCAAGTGGCGTTGCTGAATATACTGAGGAAATGAAGCGATTAAATACCGCATCTGAAACGCTGGCAAAAATAAAAATAGCATTGGCAATGACTCAAAACGCAGAAGCTATGAAAGCTGCGCGAAAAGAATCATCAGCATTACGTGCTGACTTGTTTGGATTCCAAGAAACAGCTCAAGATGCAGCGGAAAGACTGACTGGATTAACATCTAAAGCAGATGACATTCAGGGTATAGCTCTTGCCATGAGGGATTTCAACTCAGCTGCAAGTGACGATAAAAAACTAAAGGCATTAAAAGAAGCGGAAGAGTTGCTTTTAGGCTTAAGTAAGGATGGCGTATTCCCAACAAAAGAGCTGGCTGATTATGCGCAAACATTCCTAACTCTATCAGATTCAGTAAGGCAGACAATAGCAAATAACAAAGCCCTGAAAGAGTCACAAGATGATCTTGCAGAGTCAAACAGAGTAAGCGAAGATTCATTTAATGATATGAAAAACGCCTTACTAGGTAACATCATTGAGCTGAAAAGCGGCGAGCGTGCAGCACTTAAATGGTCGTTATTAATGCAGGGTCTTGATGCTGACCAGCAAGCCCAGATATTAAGGCTGTATGATAAAAAAGAAGCTTTAGAAGCTACCAACAAGGCTACTGAGGAAGCAATAAAAGCTAACGAGCGTTACGATGAGTCAGTTAGAAAGCAAACCGAATCTGATTTAGCTTGGTTTGAGCAGCAGGAGCAATGGCTAAAAGACCAGAGCAAACAGAAAGCCGCAACGCTAACAACGCAAGTGCAAAGTATAGGCCTGACTCCACTTGAGCAAATACAAGCACAGTATGATGCTGAAAAGGCACTACTAGAACAAGCAGAGGCTGACAAGGTTGAAATAGTTGGCACATACGCAGAAAGATACGCCCAAATAGAAGCTGAAAAGCAAGATAGAATTAGGAGCCTGCAAGGTGAAACAAGCCAATTCATGGAAAATGCATTTGGCAATCTTGACACTCAAATAGCCGGCACGCTTGGTAATATAGTTTTAGGTGCGCAAGATGGTGAAGAAGCGCTAAAGGGATTAGCGAGAACAATACTAACTCAAGTTGTTGGCGCTATAATTCAACAAGGTATCGCGTCCGCAATAGCAAGCAGTACAGCAGCAACAGCACAAACAGCAGCTAATGCCACGGTATTAAGCACAGCAGTACCGTTAGCAGCTGCAACTTCACTGGCAAGCTTTGGTGCAAACTCAGGGCCAGCTTTAGCAGGTATAGCAGCAGTATCAGCCGCAGCAGCAGCTTTGCCGTCTTTGATGGGTGGTCGTCAATATGGCGGGCCAGTATCGCAAGGTATGTATCGAGTTAATGAAACTGGTACACCTGAGATTTACAGCCAAGGTGGTAAAGATTATTTAATGAATACAAAAAACGCTAATATAACGCCACTTGATAAGGCGGGTGGTGGATCGCAAATGCCGCAAATTATAGTTAACAATAACAGCCCTGAAAAAGCATATGTAACTTATGACGAGGCTGCAAACATTGCTAATGTTCAAATTGGTAGAGAGGCTAAGAAAGCGTCACAAGGTCGCGGTTCGCTTTATAATGGGCTAAGCAAAGGCACTAACGTAAAAAATAACGCTAGGAGATAATATGGCAATTCCAACAGATTACCCACACGGCATATTGCCAGACCCGCTGATAGGAAAGCAACGCAGTGTCATGCAAAAGTTTGACACTCGCGAAAACTTTGACGGCAAAAGTATAGTTAGACCTAAGCGTGACTTTTCAACGGTTTACTTTGATGTGTCATTTTTAATTGCAGAAAGTAAAAAGCAACTGTTTGCGCTGTGGCTAACAAAGGTTGATAAGGGTCAGAATTTCAAAATAAGCCTTAAAACTGAAGGTGGATTTAACGAATATACTGTACATTGGACTGTAGTTCCTGAAAACCCAAGGGAGTTTCAGGGTTATTACACGTATCAAGGCACACTTTATGCTGACCAGTTATTGCAAGGTTTTGAAGGTGCAACAGAAGCAGACCTTAATGCCTATTGGAAGATTCTTGTTGATGGTGGAGTTAACCCGCTTGCTATAACTGTAAATGAGAATTGGCCATCATGAATGATAGATTGAAAAAGCTATTTACAACACAAAACGGCAAGGTTGATATTTACACCGCGGTTATAATATCAAGCCCTACAATGGGCGATGTTAATTTGATAAAAGACTTTCTTGGTGATTTAACGCTTAATGTCGATGGTGTGCCAACGGTGTTTAGTGGCGCAATGGTTGAAGTGCCAGAGCAGTCAATACTTGGCTCAGATGATGTTGATAAGGGCGAAATAAAATTAGACCGAATTGGGTATGAAGTTGTAACAAAGTTAAGATTACTTGATGATGCGCCAATATTTGAGCCTGTAAACGTTAGAATAATGCAATACACAAGTGATGATGTAACAGCGCCGCAGAATGATTATACAGTATACGCTGCTAATTTTAACGTTGGAGCAAGAGCGGTTACAATAGAGCTAACAACGCAAAACCTGCAAAAAATAACAAGGTCAGATGAGATTTATAACCCATCTGAATTTATAGGGCTGGAAAATGTATGATGGATGAATCAGAGTTTATTTCTTTAATGACTGGCAAACCATGGATTAACCGTGGCGACAGCACTGATGGCGCTGACTGTTACGGGCTGGTTAAGCTCTACAATGAGTTGGTGCAAGGTAAAGCGCTTCCAGTGGTAACAGGCTATAAAGAGGGGTTTAAGTTTCATTCTTTATGGCGCAGTGAAATAAACAAAACTTGGTGGCAAGTTGGCAAATGGCAACAAGGCGCTATGGTTACATTTTACGATAATGCGCACAATCCAGTACATGTTGGTATTTGCATTGGCAATCAACAGGTATTACATTCACCCGGCACAGAAGAAAAGCCCGGTAAAGTATCAATTCACAAGCTCGCAACTCTAATGGGTAGTGGTGCATATAAAAACGCAACATTTCATAAAGTGGTGAAACATGCCTAAGTTAATAATTCAAGATAACTTAAAAATAAAGCAGCCTGTAGTTATACCATTTAAAGAGGGAGCAAGCGCTGCTGATATGCTTGAAAGTAAATTCAAAAGCATAGATTTAAGCAAGGCCACACTGCATATAAATGACACTCAAGTATTTGCCAATAATCATGAGGCTTTATTGTCACCTCTAAAAAATGGCGATAGCGTAACGCTGTCAATTGAAGTTAAAGGGTTTATTGGAGACATTATTGATTTTGCCTTGGACATAACCGGTGTTGGTGCTGCCCTTGGTTTTCTTCAAGATTTATTTACACCAGAGTTGCCGGGCGGACAAGAAACATCAAGCCCAAACAACAGTCTAACTAGTCAGAAAAACATTATACGTGCTTACGCTCAAAAAGCTTTAGTTTGCGGAAGCCCTAGATTGTACCCTGACCTAATCGGTGAGCCTATTGAGTATTATCAAGGTAATATAAAATACTCTGAAAGTTACTTTTATGCCAGCTACGGCACACTAAACGGTGGCACTGTTCAGGCTGGCGAAACTGACATAATTAGATTTGCCGGTGCAACATCTAACTTTTATTATCCAACTGCTGGCATAACAACAATACCAAACTACAGGGTTGGGCAAGAAGTTGACGAAATTGACGGCCAAACACTAAAAGGGATAAACGAAGGGTCTAACGGTGCGTCTTATAGCTGCGTAGAGGGTTCAACATTAACAACTTATGCTGGGGGTCAGTTTGAGGTTTACTTACTGCAAAACTCAGATTCTGACAATTTAAAAGCATCATTTGATGCTGGCGATGAAAACATCGGTCTAAATTACATGGCAGAAATAAGCGAGGGCGGCCCACCAGTCAGCGAGCCTGTTTATGGCACCGGTAAAATATCATCAATGACGCTTATGGGTTCTGATTATCAAGTAATAATAACTAACTTTAACGGGCCATACTCGGACACATCAACTTATAGCGGTCCGTACGTATTCACTATAAAACTTGATAATACACTAGGCCCATTTGTAAACCCTACACAGTGCGAAAAGATGTTTTTCAATATTGCATTTAATCGAGGGTTAAAAGCGACCGTTCCGATTACTGTTACTGTGTACGAGCTTGATAGTAAAGGCGGTTCGCGAACTGGTGCTAGCGAGACTTTTTCGGTAACTTACACAGATGACATTGTTGATGCGCAGTATTACACATTTGAAATAAGTATAGCGAATGGTCGAGCTTGGTATGAGTGGACTATACAGAGAACAAATGAAGCATCACAGGCAACAGACAAGCCTGACATTCCAACACTTGAAAAGTCATTCTGCATCAAAGAGTTTGGGAGTTATGACTTTAAAAATGCAACAATGTTAAAAACAGTAATGAACTCAACTCAAACCCCTACTAGCAGCGGGGTTGATAATAAAATAAACATTGTCAATGGTCAGGTTGAAATGCCGAGCTACGACAAATCAACCGGCACAGTGCTAACTAATGCGACAAGTAGAAACCTTGCTGATGCAGTTATGTTTGTCTGGAGTGAGTTTCATGGTCTAGACTTAAACTTACTTGACCTAGATGAGCTTTACACTATTGTCGATGGATTACCAAGTGGGTTTGAAACCTTTGATTATACATTTGACGATACTAGTGTAAGCGTTGGCGAAAAGCTAGACATTATTTTAAATGTTGGGCGCATACAAAAATATTGGGACGGTAAAAAGGTTAGATTCTGGCGCGATGAAAAAGTCAATTTTAATTCTGCAATGTTAAGTCGAGCAGATATTGCAAGCGAATCAGAGCGCAGTTACTCAGTATCAAGATCATCTTTTGTCGCTGGAGAATATGACAGCGTGCAAGTTGAGTATGTAAATCGTGAAATAAATAAAAAAGCATATATTTACCGCTCATTTGATAGCGCTGGAAATATCATAAGTGTAAGCGGGTCAAACCCTAAAACAGTTAATCTAATTGGCTGTCAAGATGAGCCAAATGCAACCAACCGAGCTGAGCTTGAGATAAGGCGCATGCTATATCAGCGCTGGAATTTAAGCGATACATTCATGGATTCACAGCGTTTTTTAGGTAAAGGCGATGTTGTTTTATATAACGAGGTTTACGAGGGCGGTAGCGCATTTGGAGGTGAGATTCAGAGTGTAAATACTGGAACTGCAACGGTGCGAGAAGAGTTAAATTTAAGCCTAGGTACCAGCTATTATGTTTATTACACAAATATGCATGGTGATGTTATTGGCCCACAAGTTTTAACAGGTTTTACTGCTAATTCATTTACATGCGCAGACTTAAGCGAGGCTTACGTTTACGGTGATGAAGATTCGCAAATGGGAAGCAGATATTACATCACAGAAGTTAACGACTCAATAAATCGACAGTGGCGCGTAATAAACAGAGAAAGCAGTGGCTATAACGTGCAAGTCAATTTAGTCAACTATGACGAGCGTATTTATGAATATGATACAATATAAACAACTATCACATAGAGAGATTTAAGCAATGGCAACATTTGATGATGCAAAAAGAGATGCGGCTGACTTGGCCAAGCTCGTTAATGAAGACACTGATGTAACAACGCGATACGGTGCAAATCCAAAAGTATCAGCGCCAAAAGCTATAAGACTAATAGAAACGTCTGGCACTGACGCGGTAAACCAAATACAAACTGATGCAGCCAACGCTATTGCCACACTAAACACATCACGCGGTTTTCGTGTTGTGGGTGATTTTGCAAGTGGCTTTACTTATGAGTTAGCTAATGATGTTGCAATTGATGGTGGCGGTAATTACTGGGCTTATGCTGATGTTAATGCGCTACCTGTAACTGTGCCTGCTGGTACAACGCCAAGTGAGCCAACATACACGCAAGTTACATTTAATCAAGCATCTGGCGTAACAACAACAGCGGGGATTAACGCGCAAGAGTTTATTGATAACTTTGAGCTAAAAATATTCCAATCACCAACCGATAACCTGACCAAAGTTTCAACCTTTGCCGGCGGTGTTGGCGTTGTTTATGAGGTGCGTAAAACTTCTGATAATTCACTAGCGACTATCTATAGCGATAAAGACGGCATTACTGAAATAACGCAAAACGGTACGGCTAACGTTTCGAATGGTGATGCTGAGTGTGTGTTTTATATTGATAATTTACCAGAAGAACTAAAAATTGAAATAAATTCCGTTAGCGCCAATTTTAGAAATTACCTATTCACAATGCAGAGCAATAAAGGAAAGCTGGAAAACATTCCAGACGTTAAGGATTTTGCAAGCGTGGATGACGCTGTCAGTTCAGCTCTGTCCGATAAGTTAGAATTAAAGATAACTGGCAACGACAACACAATTAACTCTGGATTGTCAGTTACTGATTATTTAAACTTAAGCGGGAATGGTTTTAATAACTCTAAAATAACAGCTACATTAACTGAAGATGAAGCTGCATTAAGTGTAGTTAATGGATTCAACGTTAAAGGTATTAATTTAGCATCTGGGGACAGTCTAAAAGGCATAGGGGTGTCATCAGGAAACAACCAAGTTGCATTCAACTCGTACTTAGATTCAGCTATAAACGGCTTTAAGTACGCTATTTGGCATAGGAAATCTCTATGGAACAGTTATAAAAACCTCAACTTGGGAGGCAACCTCTGTGGCATAAGGCTTGATAGAGCTGATTATGCTGCTGACAACTCTAATCCCGAATCTCCGGGCGGCTGGAATACAGGGTGGTTCAACAATCAGCTGACTTTCGACAACGTACTCGTTGACGGTTCTGGTGGCGGAGAGGTCGGAATATGGGCGTGCGGTATGGGTATGACATTCAACGCTGTCACATGCCAAGACATATTAACTGACGGCACCGCAAACAAGATACTACCAGCTGGTCAGGTTGGTACTGGTCTGATTATTGATGCGGGCACCGACTCAGGCAAAAGCGGGTGGAACAACAAAGTAATAAACTATTACGCTGAGAATGTTGGTGTAGGTATACACGCAAAAGGGCAGAAATTTCTTAGCATAGACAGTGCCTTTGTGCAAGGTAAGGCTGGCGAAACTAAGAGTGCTGTCTTAGCTGAACGCTCGATAGTTACCGTATCTGGGCTGGTTGGTCAGGACTCATTTACTGATGGTGTAGTTAAAGCGATTGACGAGTCAACGGTTTATGTTAACAATTTAATAGGGCCAGTAATTGGGACTAAATTTGTTGCTGACGCCACTAGTGACATCAAGCTTCGCGGCGAAAAAGACAAAGATCTTAACGATTATTACTGTAATGGCACAGGTACACCGGGAGAGGTGTTTACTTTCCCTGAGGTTGTACCCCCTAACGGTTTTGTTACGCTTAGATTTGTGGGGTTTAATGATGGTTTCGACGTTCGATTTGGTACAGCTAGGCTCTACAATTGGAACAACGCAAGCGCCAGCGTTGTAGTTTGGGAAAATGGCACTCCGCCCAGCGCAGTTACTGTTGCAGTGTCAAATGGTGGCGTTATCACTATGACTTATAATTCTTCGCAAGTTTTGCAAGGTAGGGTTCAAATAGTTCAAGAGGGCGGATACGGCATCAGTAGCACCGGCCAAACATTAACGCCAGTATAATTTAGGAGAATAAAATGAAAGCTGATTACATTCAAAGAACAGAAGAAGGTTCAATAACCCACAAAGACTGTGAGTATATTGTTTACGATATTAAAGATTTAGGAAATGGCGAGGTTTTAGCCAAGTGTAAAGTTAAAAACCTCGTTGGAGAGTTTGTTGGCTTAATACCATTTCACTTTAACAAAAGTGGGAATGATATCATTGAAGATCAAGCTAATATAGAGTTAGAAAATATAGTGGAAGCGTTAATCGCTTAATTAACTTTACTATTGTGGTCTTTGCATAATAAATAACAAAGGCCACACACTAAAATCACTGTAATAACTATTGCTTGTAAATCTGGCATTTTTCTATCCCTATTATTTTGTTATTGAACTAACAATGTGCGATATTCGCCTTTATTGCTAATAACTAATTGTTATATGTTATAGCTACTTAATCATTAACCTTGTTTTATCTGCGCTACTTCTAGTTGTGCCAAACCAAAACTGCATAGCGCTACCCCATTCCTTAACAACTACGCCTAACAGCATAAATAAAACCTCGCGACTTCCTACTGGCACGTCAACGTAAAACAGCAAGAAAACTAGCAATGCTATCAACACAGTTAAACCAATGCTTAAATAAGCTGGCATCTTGCTTTGATTGTGCGCTTGCCTTGCATTGGCTTTATCGCCAAACTCAGCTTGAAGCGTTTCAAGTTTAATTTGCTGTAACTTTGTTTTGTGCGTAAGTTCAATTTCTTTTAATTTAACTTGCGCCTCTGGATTGCCAGCTATAAAGCTATTGATAGCATCTGGCGTGTTTTCAGTGCCAAACTCTGATGATATTAAAGCGCCAACGCCTGCACCAACTGGCCCTAAAGCGCTACCCAATAACGGAGCAAAGTCCGCAACCTTTTTGCCTAGCTCTGACCAATTCATAAAAATACCGCCAGCACAAACATCCAAAATATAGCGCATATGCAAAACGCGCTCACTGTCCATCTATTAACTTTCATATTAACACCCCACACTAAAACCCTTTGCAAATAACAAAAGGAGAATAAATAAAAATAGCATCAAGCTGATAAACTTCCACGTTTCATGCTTGCGCCTAGCTTTTCTTCCCGCAAATCTTAACTGCCTAACTTCTTGCTCTAACTCTTTGGTTGTTTTCATAATTTAACATCCCAAACGCCATTACCTTCCAATGCGTTGACCCACTTTTGATAAGTGCTTGCACCAAATTTAGTGTTGTAGACGCGCTTGTAATACTCGAAAAAGTTAATGCAGTCTAAATCTTTATCGCCTGACAGCTTAGGTAGTGGGTGCGGGTCCATCGAGTATTTAAGGCGAGCCATAGCGCAAGCGTATATAGGTGCATCTATAAGAGATTCAAACGTAAACACAGGTATAAGGCTATCTATGCGGGTAAGAAAATCAGAATCCCTAAAAGCATCACAGTTATTCCATATGTCATCATGAGTATCAGGCTCCATTTGCCAAATACCAAGAGCAGGACCATTAATTTGCTTGATATACTCACCGCAATTAGATTCAATTGCCGCTGTGCATAATGATAAAAAGTTAGATTCTTTGCTTTCGTAATTACCGCCCATATATTGATGGGTTGGCTTGATTATATAATCGTATAGTTGCTGTGCGTTCATTTAACTGTCCTCCGCAAAATTAAAATTCGTTGTTTTTCTGTTGATTCGAAATAGCTCTTTGCCGAACCCCCGCCAGACAGACCGTAGCCAGCTCTTGCCCACCATTTTATTCTATTGAAGGCGCTAACCTTGAAACTATCCCGCACCTTCTTTGTTATCATTCGTTTCATTTAACCACCTTTGCGCTAATTGCCATCCATCCACGACCTCGCTCAATTTCTGCTTCTTCTTTCGCTTGCCGCTCGCTTTCACAATCGTAAATAGTGATTTTGCAATCTTCACCATCTGCGTTTTTTAATTTAACAATGTAGTCATTCATTTATAAACCTCATTGGCTTTTCATCGTTGTAAACTTCTGCTTGCACCTCGTATATATGCGATTGAACTATATCACCTTGGCGCTCGTATTTTCTAGCAAGCTGTAGAAATAAGTTTCTAGCTTTTTTTGCATTTCCTTCGTATTCTGCTTCACGTGCTTTTTCTAGTAAGTCATCTTGCATAATATTAAATTTAATTTATGTTGTTTTAGTTAGTATAATGCTTTATAGTTATTTGGCAAGTTTAAATTTTTATTAATATTTGGAGTGTTGAAAATGAGCAAAAGAAATAATTTAGAATGGAGAGAATCTGGAGATCATCTGCCTGAGTTTATGAGAGACTTTCACGACCAGAAAAGCCTATTTAAAGCGTTAAGCTCGTCTTTTGGCAATGCTGAGGATTGCCCTTTAAGCTTTAGGGATGGTCAAATATATACAATAGATTGGTTTCTTTGGTTTATGGCTATACATGGGTACAAGCTAACAAAAACAACTGCTAAGGTTGAGTGTAAAGATATTGACTTAGCTATAGAAAAGGGTTGGGATTACAGGCTTTAAAACGAAAGCGGCTATTCAAGCCGCTATTCCTCTTGCCATTTGGTAGGCTTTCTTTTGCGCTTCCATTCGTTTAATCGTATCCTCAATAACCGCTTTGCCTGTTTTGCGATAGACCAAAATAGGTGATTGGCTGCACAAGCAATTAATTGATTCGCCTCGCTTACTGTAAAATTCTTCCACTTCCTGCTGTGTGAATATTCCGCCATGTTTCGACACGTGATTCGGGCGACTTGTAGCGGCCAGCGCACTAAACCATAACTGGCGGAAAATAAAACCACTATCATCAAACACAGTTTCATTTATATCTTTTGTTTTAGCTCTCTGTGCTGCCCTGTAAGCGCCTAAAATCTCAGTACGTGCGATTCGTTGCGCTCGACTAAAACCAACGCCTACACGCTTAACTACGTCCGCAGAAATGGCGCGAATGCCTAAACCATCAGCCATGCCGCGCGTTAACGTTTCTGACAGGTCAACTTTCATTGATTCAGTTAAACCTTTCATTTCATTAAATACGCGACCGTAAACTAAACCTAATGATTGTGTTGATTGCGGGTTAAATTCATCGTTAGTAATTGCTGGTATTTGTCGCGCTAATTCATCGCCTACTAATTCAGGTGTTGATTGGCTTTGTATGTCACGTATTGCGTCATTAACCCCATCATTATAAGCGCTAGATAAATACGACTGAAAAAACCAATTGGGCGGTTTGTTGCCGGTGTAAGTTTCTAGCAACTCAGTATAAAGCAACCTTTCAATAAATGAGTTAATCGAATCGTAACGCGCTAAGTCTATTTGGTATTCGTAGTAAGTCGTCTTGTTTACGGCAACACTTGACCTGTGAGTATCTAGCTCGCCTTTTGTGTTTGTGAAATATACAAGCGGATGCCATACCGTTGAAGTTGAAGAATTAGCCGCTGCAACTGTGCGATATTCTGATTGCTCAGCAACTAGTGAGCGCATACCTTTTGATATGCGCTCGAATCGTCTTTTTAATTCACGCTGCTCACGGCTTAAATTGCTTTTTTGATGCGCCGGGTCTGCTGCATCTTTTGGAATTACAGGCCCGTTTTTAATCTGTCTTATTTTCATTAGGCTCATCATCCAATGTTAATTCGTCTTTTGGCATTTCAAGCTCGTATTGTGTTGCTGGCTTATCTTTATCCGCCCCACCTGCTTCGCGTATTTCTTCCGTTGTCCATGGCGCTTCTTCTCGCGCATCGTATGCGGTTTTATTATCTTCAATCATCGACTTTGAGTTAGCAAGCTTTTCAGATTTGCTAGGCTCTGAAATATCAGGCCAAACTACATTAATACTTCCATTGCTAGGCGCTGGCAATAAGCCAAGCTCAACAAACCATTCATATATTGAAATCATTCTAGGGCCAAACTCATTAGTCTGTTTTGACTTTAGGTATTTATTTAAGCCCTTTGAGTTTTCCTCGCTTGAGCGCTCACCCGTCATAAAGCCGATCATTTCAGTCATTGGCACTTCATCAGATGCAAACGCTTCTTGTAATGCAATATTAAAAGCGCCAGTTGGATCGGCTAGATTTGACTGCAAGGTGTAAACTTTTGAGCCACCAAGCTTTAAATAGTTATTTATGCCATTTTCAAAGTCGTCAATGGATTGGTCTATCTCTTCCTTTTTAGCTCCCATTGCTTGAATAGCTTTAGGGTCATCAGCGCTCATTACTGTGCGTTGCTTAGCGTTTTTGCGTGAACCTTCGGCAGATGAGCCGCGTATTTTATTTGCATCAAACAGAGCATTAAACGGCGCTTCCAGCACAGGTGTACCTTCAATTTGCGCGCCTACTGCGTTAGTTACAACGAATACACGCGAGCGGTGTATTTTCATTTGCTCGGCGTTTGTTGTAGTCCTATCACCTAACGCAGCAGGATTTAACTCATAATACTTTGGCTTATTCCAATCCTTATCAAAGTAATCGCTAACGTAATCAGTAGTGCCCTCACATTCAACTTGGTAAAACGGATTAATAGCAACTAAGCCACTGACTCGACCTATTTCATCAGTTAACTTTTTCTTCTCACGCTCTTTAAATACAGGAACAATAGTGGCGTAATTGCCAACCCTAGCGTATTTCTCAGCTTCTTTGATGACATTAAATAGCTTAAACTTTTTATTTAAATCATCTACAGCCTTTTCAAATGCCGTGGGAGTTTTACCGCGAGTATCTGCATCACCATCAATAATAGTTGGATTTTCAATAAAGCATCGGTTAACTACTTTATTAATCATAGCCTTTGCAAAGCCGTTACGCTTATGCAGGTTATACATATGCTCAAATGTTACATTGTCAGGATAACCATACGATTTAGAGTCATCGCGGTTTGTATCGCCAAAGTTAACAGGCGCAGAAAATAAGTGATTCATATTCCTTCGGTGGCCCATATTTGCCGCAAAGGTTTTGTTTAGGTAATTTTTAGACATAAAAAAGCCACACGTTAAGAGTATGGCTTTATTGTATCATTGATTGGATTGGCGGGCTATTTACTCCATATCTAGCGCTTTACTGTACCGCTTTGCGCATGACGATGACATCTTTAAAGAGAAAAGCACTGATATTAAGTGTATCGCCGCAATTACAGGGCTGTTTATTAGTATTAGTAAAATAACATCGAGTGAAGATATAAAGCCATTGAAAGCAAAATCAAATGTAGTCTTATTGCTAAATGGCTTAAATCTCTTTATCGCCTCTGACTTTTCAGTTTCACGATCATCAAACTCACTGATGTAGTGAACGACTACAAGCCCGCATAATACCACAAGTGCGATAAGAATCAAAAATATAACACTTGCGAATGACTGCAAACTATGTAGATTGAAATACCAAGATGCAGCAAGCGTTGATGTTATTGCTAAACTAATTAATTTACTATATATCTTTTTCATTTCTCTTCTCCATTAACAACAAATACCCGATCGCCTTTTAACTTTTCAAGCTCTTTGTGTAACTCTGCGTTTTGCTCGATTAGTGATTTGTAGTTATCATTAGTCTCAGCTAGTAATTGATAAAGCTCATCAGCGGAATCTTCAAACTCAACCCTACCCTCAAATAGAGCTTGTATTAAGTTTAAGTTTTTATCTATCAATTCTTGATCAATCATACCGCTACCCCGCTATGCTCGTTAAAATGCGCTTTACGCGCTATTAAATTTTGACACGTTGCAAATAAATGCTTTGTGCTATCTGTAAATTTAACCGGCTTTAATCGTGAATCACCGCCGCGTGTAAACTTAATTACTTCGTCAATACCTAATTCACGCATTACAGCTAACTGCCTTTCACGCCAACCTTGATTAATACCAAAGTAATACGGCGGATGCTTTTCATCTTCATCATTACAGTGCCAGTTATCCCACATAGCTTTTAGCGTAACTTCTGGTAATGGGTTTTTCTTGTTTAAATTCATTAAGCGTAAGTATTTTTTGTAGCTATTCATTGTTGGTGCCTATAAATTTACTTAAGCTAGGCTGAAAGAAGTTAGGGCTTTCTTTTGTAATCTTGCCGTTTTTATCCAGTGGAAAGCTACCATCAGGCATCCGCTTTGAGTCATTAGATGCTATTACTTCGTTTAGCGCGCCTACAATATCAAAACCCATATATTGAGCCGTACCAACTGCTGTTACTATTTGATCGCAAAAAGCATCTAGTAATTCAATCTTAGATTCTTCTCGGTGCAGCGTAAGCGTAAAATCTCCCATGTAAATTCCAATGTGCTTCTTGTAATTATCACCAATACAAGACACCAATTCACGTGCACTGTCATCACCAGTCACCTGCAAACCTTCTGCAAACTCCTCAAGATGGCAACCGTATTGAGTTGCAGTATCCTCAAGCGTTGGATTAGGTTTTGCGTCTGAAAACCATTTAGCTATTTTTTCTATTTCATTGCTCATTTTTTCTCTCTCCTCTTAATGGCATTTTAACTGCTTGGTCATGATCCATTCCAAGCTTGTAAATTCTACTTCTAAGCGTGTTGTAATTAATGTTGTATTTTTCTGCCGCATCAGCCATACACATATCAACACCATCAATGTTCAGTATTCTGTTGTCCGTCTTATTTCTAGATTGCCTTGAGAACTCAACCCATTTACAATTACCTTTGTGATAACCGCCATCATTTGATATCCGCTCAAGTGAAGCTCCTTCAAAATAATTTCCCCCCATATCCTCAAGAAAGCCAGAAAAGTCAAGCCACTTGTCACAAACTGAAATACCTTTATCGTGATACCACTTCGAATCCCGCCTGCTAGGATTTAAGCATCTTTGCTTCATGTTTGCCCAAGAAATATAAATCCTACTCCTACAATCTCTTTTTGACATGTTGTGCTTTGCTCTTCTGAGGCATGTCTCCCTAGCTTTTTCTTTTGCTAGGCATCCGCATGACTTTGTAGCTCCACCTTTAAGCCTTTGCGAGTTTATAACTCTCTCACTACCGCAAGAGCAAACGCAATTCCAGTATGCGTGACCTTGCTTTTTATGGCTAAAGCCCTTAACTGTAATTCTTTCAAACACCATTCCCGTCAAGTCTAGCATAATTAACCCTGTTTAATAATCAGTGATTATTAAATCTTAATCGTTATAAGTTGGTTAGTCAAGCTGTAAATCAGCTCCTGCGCTGCCTTTTGTTTTATGTGTTGGTATCATTTTTATTCCTTACTAATTCGTTTATTTGTTTGTCAATTTCACGCCATTCTAAACCTTGACGCTCTAGTTTGTTTTTAAGTCGCAACTCAGGCTCTTGCATTATTCGATTAACAACGCTTGAGTAGCTGTTTCGTGTTTTAGGGTTTTTCATTAATCGAATACCGATAAATCTAAATCATAACCCAAATCGTAATCGTTAAAACCTCCTAACCAAGCGTAATATTCAACACCCTGCGTTACTTTTACGTATGGATTATCGCTTTTAGAATCTCCGCTTGCTATTGCGTAATAGCCGCGCTCATATGCTTCTTTAATCACCACGCCTCCTTAGCTGTTATCAGCTTATCAATCATTTCATCGGTTATCGCGTCTGCTGCTTGACCGTTTGGTACGGCTAGCCACGCAACGTTAGTTAAATGATTTTTGTTAAATGACTTGGCAATAAAATCCTTGTGGCGCCTGTCTAAGTATTCAGCTAAATCACTCTGGTACATTTCAGTTTTAATTTGAACCGGGTCAACTTTAAAATACTTTTTGCCGTTATCATCCTCACCAATTGCAAGTAAAAGTATTTGCCATAAGTGCCTAACGTTAGTTATTGCAAACACCATTGAGCGGCCAACATCTTCGGTTTTAAGTGTTTTATAGTTAACAACCTCTGCCGTGTAGTCTGATTCGGTAAGTTGACTATGCCACACACCTAAGTTTCTAAGTCCAACTTTGGCGCTTTTTAGCGCGCCTTTCATTGGGTTATATTTTTTATTCCTTTTGGCCATCACTAACACCTTCCAATTCCGCACAAAACTTCCATTGTGCTTTTAATTTGTCTGGCATTTCTGTGTATTGACCGTAGTCGCAAACCTTACCGCACGGACTAACCGCAATGCCAACATTGTAATCATCAACAACACAGTGCTTAGTAAGTATATCGCTAATTGAGCTATTAGCCGGCAAACCATAGCTATTTAATTTTTTACTGTGCGTGAATTTATCCATTGTTTTTAGCCTTAACCAATGCAGCGCCACTACATACAAAATTAAAGCGCTTAGGGTAATTATTAAACCAGTCTTGCAATGTTCTAACAGGTACATGGCTTATTTCTGATAGCTCAGCAAGGCTTGTTAGCCCTGCCTGCTTTGCTTGTTTTGATGGTGTCATTTACGTAATGCCTTTTCAATTTCAAACTCTTGATTTCTTTCGCCGCGCTTGACTTGCTCGTGCCAATAGTCGTCAAAGGTTGCAGCTTTAGCCAATAATGACAACTTACCACACAGCTCCATTACACCTTTATAGCTGCCATCATATTCATTAACCGCTTTTTGCGCCTCTAAAGCCATACCTTCTCGACCAACCTTATCACCGTACTTCCTTAGTTCTGCTATTTTCATCTTTAACTCTCCAATTAAGTTCGCGTTATTGCGTTTCATTGAGGTTATAATAAGCGAATACCGCGCAAGGGTCAATAGGTTTATTAAAATAAATTAAATTAATTTTAGGTAAGAAAAAGCCGCAGTTAAGCGGCTGGGGTTATTCATCTAAAGCAGTTATAAAAGCCTCGACTCTTGGATTGTCTTTATCAATGCCGCCGTACACTTCTTTATTCTCTACAATGTAATTAACGTTATCATCTGGTATTAATCCACACTCAACAATTGCATCTTGGAAAAACTTTTTAACTGTTCCAACAAAATTATCTAAATCTGGCGAGTTATTGGCTTTAGCGTAATAAACGTACTTAACCTTTACTCTGCCTTCGATTGGGTCAAGCTTATCAATCTGATGCTTTACATGCTCCTTAAATTTCTTTTTAGCATCATTGCTTGAGCGGTGGTAAGCGTTACGATACCAGTTAACGTTTAGCGACTGAGTTAACGCTCCTTTTTTTGGTTTAGCTATTCCGTATATTGGCAATGTAAATTTATAGTCACTCATAAATCACCTAGTACCTCTTTTAACTCAAGGCTATCTAAAACTTCTTGATCTGTATTTAAAGCCCAATCCCATAAGTGTTGATTTTTTCTCTTTACTATTTGCCACTTAAGAGCGCCAAACTTAGATATCACAACACGGCAATTTCTAGTTACGTCCTGCTCATATTCGTAAAAACCACCATTAGCTGAAATTGCTCCTCGGAAAGTTGAGAAAGTAATCTTTCTTATTTGTCCTAATTTCATAAATCACCTATTGCGCCCGAAGGCGCGTTAATGGTTAAAGGTTAAAACGGTGGATTGTTTTGGCTGTCGTTAGGATTGAATCCGCCTTGCGGTGCATATCCACCTTGCTGTTGTGGTGCGTTTTGCTGTTGAGCCTGTTGCTGGTACTGCTGCGCTGGCGCTTGTTGCTGTTGATATTGCTGACTAGGCGCTTGCTGCTGCTGCGGTGCATAACCTTGCGTATTTTGTGCGCCTTGTGATTGGCCTTGTGGTTTGCCTCCAATCAAATCAAGATTTTCAACTCGCACAGATAGCGCAGCGCCTTTACCGTTTTGACCTTCCCACTCTTGCAATTCAAGCTCGCCACTGATAGCAACCTGAGTGCCTTTTTGTAGATAGCTAGGTAGTTGACCTTCGGCTTTTTTGCCAAACATCGCACAGCGCACCCAGTTGGTTTTTTCTTTGTCGCCATAACCTGATTTAACTGCAACGCTAAACTCGCAAACTGTACTGCCTGATGGTAAAGTTTTAACTTCTGCTGGATTGCCTAAATTGCCTGTAAAATTCCAGTTGTTCATTTTCTTATCCTTCTAAATTGATTGGTTTGTTTATATCTGTTAAATGATTAAAGTCTATTTCTTTTATACTCTCGACTATTTGAGAGATGTTTTCAAGTTGATTTAATGCCCTCTTTAAATTTGGCTGTTTAACATCGGCTAGTAACGCGGCGTTATTAACATCAAAACCATTTACTAAATCATACTCAAGACCCTTTATTATGTCCGAGCTGCTTATCTTGGTTAGTGATAGCAGCAAGTCTAACCGCTCGTTTGTTTGGCTTGCTGCGTGTAAGGTTTTCATGGCTAGTATCTTACGCTTACATTTGGAAGTAGATTCTTTGCCGCTAATGTAATTACTGTTTTTGCGTCATCTTCTGAAATACCATTTTCAACCAGCACGGATAGAATAGCATTGTTAATTTGCTTTTTATGCTCGGTATCAGCTTCTCGCTTTAACCTTGCGCTTTCTTCTTGCTGCAATTGCGCTTGTCGTGCATTCTCAGCATCAATAAGCGCTTGCCTTGCTGCTTGCTCAGCTATTTGCTTTTCTCGCTCTTCCTGCGCCTTGCGCTCAGCTTCGCGTTGCGCTTCACGCTCTTTAGCTTCTAAATCCCATAGTCGATTTAACTGTAAAGCTTCTTCGTGGTCGCGCTCTATTTGCTCTGCCAGTTCTTTTTCAGCTTGTATGCGCTTTTCTTCATCAAGAATACGCTTACGCTCTGCATTCCATTCGTCAATTAAAGCGGTGAATGGGCTGTTAGCTTTTTCAAGGCGCAGTTTAATTTCTTTCGCCTCAGCTTCAACCTGTGCTTTGTATTGCTTTGATAAATCAATACGCTGGCGGTCTAGCTTTTTAAGTAAGTCGTTAACAAAGCTTGCTTGATCTTTCACAAACTTGCGCTGCTCTTTATCGGCCATATCAACGTAAAGACCTTGATACCTTTCGCCCTCAGCTTCAAGCTGCGCCAATTTCTCATCGGTGGTTAAATCCGAAAATAGAACCAAATTAAAATCACTCATTTCACTCTCCATTATCGTAACTGTTTTATTTGATCTGCAACCTGGTTAGATACCGCAAAACCATTTGTCTTTAATTCACTGATAATCACATCAGCCGTTTTTGCTCCGCTTTGAATATCAACCAACATAAATTGCTTGTCGTTTTCAAAGTTGTTGTACCAATTAACGTTTTGGCTTGACTGCTTAGCCGGTTGTTTTTGATTGCTAGCTGCATTGCCGTCATCATCCTCAGAAGGGATGCCAGCAATAGACTGCAAGGCGTATCGCTTAGCGTAAGTTATAGCGCTACCAGCCGCTTGAGGGTCTTGCTTAACCATTGGCAGCACAAGGATGTCACTCATCCATTCACCAGACTCATGCATCAATATTGTTTCAACGCCAACCTTGTTATCTTGCATAATTGGAAATTGACTATAACTAAGCCCGTTATTACAAAAAGGAATACGTACAGCATCAACAACACTATTCATATCAGCGTACTTACTTTTGAAAAATGGATTGTTAGCCCCTTTTTTGGCGCCGCTCATTTCAGCTTGAGCTTTATTTAACGCCGCGGCAATATGCTTTATTGATTCAGACTTTTGCATAACTAAGACCTCGCACTTAATATTTGCTCAATCTCATAAACGCGAGCTTCATCGCCTTTTAATTTAGCTTCACCTAAAGATTTTAATAATTTCTCATTACTCATATACCCTCCAGTATTTTTATTGTGGTCTAAAACCGTTTTTGCGTGCCGCTGCCATCAATATAGCCTCAGCGTTGTATTTCTTAGTTCCATGCAGTGACTTTAAAAAGTCGTGTACGTGCGGTGGTAAGTCGCATCTAACTGGTTTGTTGTTGTCTTTCATTTTCATTCCTCTGCGTTTAAGTTGCATCCATTATTATAAATTAATGGCAATACGTCAATAACTTTTTAATTATTTTTATGCTTGATTTTAATTATCGAATAAAGTACAGTTAACGCTCAATCAATAAATGGAGAGTGAAATGAGCGATACAAAATTTACAAAGGGTGAGTGGAATATAAAAACAAAAGGGCATTATTTTGATGGCGGTAGGCAATACAAGCATGAAGTATTAGTAAATGATACTGGAGTAACATGCTTTGATCGCGCTATAGCTAACGCCAATCTAATTAAAACCTCACCTAAAATGTATGAAATGCTTGAGAGTGTTATCGGTGAGCTTTATATGTTAATCGATGAGGTTAACGACCAAAGAGCTAGCAGAATAAACTCACAAACTGAAACCGAGCCTGATTATCACGATATGGAAACCCTGCATAATATTCAAGTATTGCTAGCCGAAGCAAGAGGTGAGCTATGAACACAATACTACACGGCAACACTGAAGAAATAACTTAAGCCCCTAAAATGGGGTTTATTATGCATTAAACAAAGTTGACGTACGTACAAATTAAATATAAACTGTACGTACAATTTAAATAGGGAGTTTCATAATGAAGCCGTTAAACATTAGGTTTTCAGAAAAAGTAGAGCTTGGAATATCTGATATAAATGCACTTGTTGATAATGACAAATCTCAATCAAAAATAGCTAGGGCAGCTATGCAGATAGGAATTGAGTTTCTTAAAAATTACAGCGAATCACAAGAATCAGCCTTTTACACTCTTGATGAATATATTGAACTTAAAAATCTAAAGTCATTGAATTAAAAAAGCCAGCGGGTCAGGCTGGCAATTAAAGATCAACGAGGTAATTATGGCACAAGGTTGGATTTCACTCAACAGAGAGTTGATGAACCATTGGGTTTGGGATTGCGAGTTTAGCGCAGGTCAGGCGTGGGTTGATTTGCTTTTATATGCTAACCATAGTCAAGCCAAGCTAATGATTAAAGGGCAGCTTATAGAGGTCAATCGAGGGCAGCAAGCAAGGTCTGAATTGACGCTTTCAAAGGCTTGGAAATGGTCAAGGAACAAGGTTAGAAGGTTTCTAAAAAACCTAGAAAAAGACGGTATGATTGAGCTAAAAAGCGGACACCTAACAACTGTTATAACTATATGTAATTACGATAGTTTTCAGTCTAGCGATACATCAAGCGAAACAACTAAAGGACAACAGGCGAAACAGCAAAAGGACAACACTCGATACACAAACAATAATGTTAATAATGAAAACAATGAAAATAAAGAGAATAGCGGAAAACAAGTTTTACCGCCTTGCCCGCATCAAGAGGTAATCAATATTTGGTCAGAGGTTATGAGTGACCAGCGGCAGCCTAGGGTTTGGGATGGGCAAAGAAAAGCAAACCTAGCGAATCGCTGGAAGGAATGTTTTAAGATAATGAAGTCTGATAATTCAGGTCCGCTTTACACGGATAAAGATACCGGCTTAGAATTTTGGAGAAGCTTTTTTATTTACATGAGAAGCTCAGACTTTTTGATAAACGATTGCAAACCATTCGGATTGGACTGGATTGTAAACAAAGCTAATTTTACAAAAATATTTGAGGGTAACTACCATGGATAATCAAATAGAGTGGGAGCAAGAGTTTTTAGGTTCGTTAATGCTTATTGAGGACCCGACAAGCAAGCCACTATTAACGGCGATTAGTAAAGTTGAGTCTGGCTGCTTTGTTAACTCAGAGCATAGAAAGATGCTAAAAGCCATTAAGCAGATAGTGCAGAAAGGCGATCAGGTTAACGGGCTTACAATATCTGACAATTGCGATCTTCCATTTCACGTACCTATGGAGATAGCAAAAAACACAGTTAGCGCGGCAAACCTACCAAGCGTAACAAAAAACCTTGTTGATGCGTCTGTGCAGCGTTTTGCGCTATCTAAAATGAATGAGGCTATGATTATACTAAACGATAAAACTCAAGGCACACTTGCTGACAGGGTTCAAAAATCAAATTCAGTATGGTCAGAGGTTGCAGCTAGAATTCAAAACCGTGAAAGCAGATTAAAGCGAATGTCTGAATACATGGAAATAAGCCTTAATGAAACTTACGACAGAATAGAGGGTGTTATTCCTGCTGGATACAAGACACCATACGATAACCTTAACGATCTAATAGACCCAAAAAATGTACCGCAAGGCTCATTGTTCGTAGTTGGTGGATTGCCTAAGATGGGAAAAACAAAAGTTGTTAGTGGTTTTACTAACGGCATGGTCCGCATGTATGACGAGCAAGTAATTATTTACTCGCTTGAAATGATGGGCGAGCAAATGGCAGAAAGGGCCATGTGCGAAGATGCAAGGGTTGATAGCGGGGCGTTTTGGCGCAATGATGGGCCAGATGATCACGAGGCTGCAAAACTTGGAATTACTATACAAGATATGCGTGATAAGGATATTTGGGTAAATGACCGCTCTGGGATAACAATAGAAGAAATTGAAACCGAGTGCAGGCAGCTTGCAAGAGATAAAAAGGTTGGCATGATTGCGGTTGATTACTTAACGCTAATGACAGCACCAAAGGCAGACCGTAACGATTTAGCATTTGGCATGATAACAAAGCGACTTAAAACACTCGCTAAAGAATTAAAATGCACGGTCCTATTATTAACTCAGCTAAGCAGGGAAGTTGCAAAAAGACCAGATAAAAGACCAATGCCGGCAGATGGTAGAGATACAGGGCAGATTGAGCAGGATTGTGATTTCTGGCTTGCTGTACATAAGCAAGCTGTTTACGAGGATGAAAATTACAACCATCCAGATGTTGTTGAGTTAATATTGAGGCTTAACCGTCACGGCAGAACAGGCACTGCTTACATGAAAGATATGGGAGCTTACCTTTTACCAATAGATAAACCTATGGGTTACGGCGAGCAGCCTAAACAAACAGGAAAAAGGCAGGGGGGTTTTGCATGATTAAATCAAAAAAGATACGCGAATCAGCAAGGGGTGAGGATTGCACTTTGCGTGTATCGGCTAATTGTCAGGATGGTGAAACCGTTGTGTTTTGCCATTTAAATACATGGTTTCGTGGTGTTGGGTTGAAAAGCCCTGATTTATTCGGTGTGTATGCGTGTTACGAGTGTCATTTACTACTGGATAAATCACAGGTTGAATTTCAAGACCAGCTTAGGGCGTTAACTGAAACACAAATGAAGCTATATGATAAAGGGTTGCTGGTGGTGAAATGAGCTTAATTAAATCAATAAAATTCGTAGGTACTAACTTTGATGTTATAGAGCAGCTATGCAGGGAGGTTTATAATCACGAGGGAAATTTAAAAGTAACTATTGAGCCTTGGAGTGATAAGCGAACAGTAAGCGCAAATGCTCAACAGCATGTTTGGTATGCAAAGATAGCAAAGCAAGACGGTGAGGACGTGCAGTACATTCAAAGGGTTTGTAAATTGATGCACGGTTTACCTATTTTACTTAATGATGCTGAGATTGGTAGAAAGCTAAAGTGGACGCTAGATAAGCTTGGTTTTTTCAATTGGGCCTATGAGCAACAGGTTGGTTATATGGATTTTGTGCCAGTCACTAGCTTAATGAGTACAAAGCAGCATAATGAGTTTAGAGACAATATGATGAATTACTATAATAAAAACGGTTATTGCTTGGATTATATCACTTAAATGATAAATAAAACGAAAATATCGCATTTAACCCTTTACAACAAAATCAAACCGTATTATATTTAACGCAACTTAAATAAACTTTTAACAAAATAGAGAGTCAAAAATGAGTTCAACAAACTTACAAGATAAAATAGCAACTGAGTTTAACGGTATTAATGACAGTGCTAGCACTAGGTTTACAGCCAATGATACTGACTTTGTTTTTACTGATGGCACAATCTACCAGTCTGTTGATGGTCAACTGTGTGGCGGTCACAAGAAAGTAAAAACGATAAACGCAGTTAAAAAATTCGTTGAAGCAAGAATTTAACTTAACTCGACGACATATGTGTCGTCGACATTGTTTAAGTTACTAATTTTAAATACAATCCAGAAAAAGAGAGTTAAAATGAAAAAATTACTACTAGCTGCAATATTAACAATCGGTTCAATGCCAGCTTTAGCAATGAGCAATTACACTTACTGTAAAAAGTTTAGCGAACTTGGCGGCAAGACTGTAGATATACGCTCGCAAGGTTACAGTAAAAAAACTTTAATAGATGAGCTTAATAAGCACGGCGCTATCACTGCTGAGAGTAAGGCTATGCTTGATTTTGCTTATTCAATACCGCTTACTAGTGATTTAGATGGTGACATTGAAAACTTTAAGCGCATGGTATTTACTATTTGCATGGATGAGATTGGAGAGTGATATGAACATATGCAAAATAAAATTCATTAGCGGCGGCAAGATGCGTATAACTGCAAAGACTGAGTTTTTAGCAATGCGACATGCGAGTCAGTACGGTACAGTCGCAAGCTGTGAAGAAGCAGCATCGCGCTGGTGGCATTTAATTTGGGTAGTTTTAATTGTTTTGGGTTTTTATGCGGGGCAAATGTTATGAGAGATTTAACGGAAGAAGAATTAAAGTTAGCGCCTGATTGGGTTGTTAAGTTTGATTTCTTCAATGGTGAGCTAATTTACATGTCTGATGTTGTTGGTAATTACGAAGGAAAGCCACTGTATAGGTTTTTAGATGTCAAGCATAACATTGAGGAGTTTGGTGTTGAGGGTGATTACGACCTCTGCACTAGATTAATGCCATCAAAACCTTTCGAAATAGCCAAGCATGAGTTTAGTGATAAAGATATCAGACTTTCTAACTTATGCGAATCAAAAATAGAGCTTGCTGTTGATGATTGCGGAATTGAGCATTACTTTACGTTACACAAATCAGACGCCATAGCAATAGCTAAAGCGCTAGGTGTAACAGGGTAGGATTTAAAATGAACGCAATGAAAAAGGCAGAGCAAAGGCTTATTGATAATCTTGAGCGTAAAAAATTAGCGAGAGATTACAGGGTTAGAGCTTGCAAGATTGGTGGCAATGCAATTAGATTGGTTAGTGATTTCTTTTTGCATGGCATTCGCGATGATGTTATTAACCGCTCACATGAGTTTTATGTCTCATGTGATGAGCATAAGTGGACTATAAATGATTTGGATTATGCTTTAAGTCAAATGGAGGGTAAGTAGTGAAAGTTTATAAAGTTACTTTTGAAGGCATCAACCCTGTTGGAAATTGCTTGGTAATAGCAGCTGAAAATAAAATCGATGCTCTTTTTATGGCAAAATCCAATATTACATGGGGTAAGGTTGTTATCGATGATATTGTTGAGGTTGATATATCAAAGCCTTGTGTAATAGAGTTTTTGAGTGGGGATTATTAATATGCGCAATTTTAGAGTTAAGCTATTTTTGTTTGTTATAAATTCAGCTGCTAGCATTCTTCCAGATGAATTTAGAAGTAAAGATTTTATTTTGAATATGGTTAAAATAGGACGTATAGGATGTGATTTAAAATGACATACCCAGACCAATTTACAACCGTACCTATTAGCCATATGGTGCTTGATGTGGTTGATGAGCTATACGATCATTCTGAAATGACTGGGTAATTTATCGGACTAGCTAAAGCTGTTGAGATTGAAGAAATAGCAGCTAGTGAAGTTGAAAGGGTGATGAGTAAGGTGATGAGATGAGTAAAATATTGGTTATTGGCAACTCAGATTGCAGTAAGGCATTGATTGGTGCGTTAATAAAGCATTACGGTGGAGGCGTTGTTGACTCGAAGCAAAGCGAGCCTTTAACGAAAGCTCAAATGCCAGATCAATATTGGGGAATGGGTAGGCCAAGACCAAATAACCAATGGCGCGGTGGCAGTCGTGGCAAGGGCGGTAAAACAAAGTGGCCAAGAAGGTAAGTAAAAACAACCCGCAATAATTAACTGTGTTATAATTCGGTTATTGATTTAATTATTTTATAGGTGATTTTATGGCAGCAGGGAGACCTAGCGACTATAAGCCTGAGTATTGCAATGCTGTAATTGAGCATATGAAAGAGGGCGCTTCATTAACATCATTCGCAGCGTCAATAAATTGTGCTCGTTCAACTATCAATGTTTGGATGGAAGCAAACCCAGAATTTTCAGAAGCCGTAAAAGCTGGGAAGGCTCAATGTGCTGCTTGGTGGGAAGGTATTGGGCGTAAAAATGCCGTTGAAGGTGGCGGAAATGCTACACTTGTAATATTCGGGCTTAAAAACATGGCTGGTGATGACTGGCGTGAAAAGCAAGAAATTGACCACACAAGTAGTGACGGCTCAATGACCCCTAAATCAATTCACGACTTCTACGCGGACAATACTGACGAAAGTGAGTAAGCAACCTAAACCGTCAATGAACCCTAATCTTAAATCGTTTTGGTTAACGCCATCACGATTTAAGATATTGTCTGGCGGTCGAGATTCTGGCAAGAGTTGGGATGCAGCAGCTAACGCTATTCGCATGGCTGACTATTGCAAAATGAAATTCCTCTGTACACGTCAATTTCAAAATCGCATTGAAGATTCTGTTTACTCACTTCTGAAAATACAGATTGAGCGCTTTGGCCTAAAAAGCAGATTCACTGTAACCAACAACAAAATAATCCATAATATAACCGGCTCTGAGTTTTTATTCTATGGTATCCAGCGCAACCTAGAGGAAATGAAATCAATAGAGTCTGTTGATGTTCTTTGGATTGAAGAAGCTGCAACCGTAACTAAAGCTCAGATGGACATACTAGAGCCAACGATACGAAAAGACGGCTCAGAGATTTGGTGTGTATACAACCCTAATTTGATAAGCGATTACATACACGATAGGTTTGTTGTTCAAGATGAGCCTTACTGCGTACACCAGCATATTAACTACGACCAAAACCCTTTTATATCTCAAACGTCATTAAGGCGCATAGAGCACCTAGCCAAAATAGATCCAGATAGTCACGCGCATATTTACTTAGGCGTACCAAAAGGTAATGATGACAGCTCCGTTATTAAGCTTAAATGGATACAGGCTGCTATTGATGCGCATACCAAGATTGATGAAATGTTTAGCGGTTCGCATACTCTTGGTTACGATATAGCGGATAGTGGTGGTGATACTAACGCTACAATACTAGCTAAAGGCTCGGTTGCTATTGAATGTGATGAATGGAAAGGGCAAGAAGATGAATTGCTTAAATCGTGCCGCAGAGCGTACAGGAACGCATTAAGAGTTAACGCACACATAAACTATGACTCTATTGGTGTAGGCGCTACAGCAGGCGCTAAGTTTGCAGAGATTAACGAAGAACGCAGCAGGGATAATGGTTACATCGAAGTTCAATACAGTAAGTTTAACGCTGGTAGTCGTGATTTAATTGATGCTGATGGCTATTACAGTGAGCATGACAACATAACAAACAAAGATAAGTTTGCAAATCTTAAGGCGCAAACATGGTGGTTATTAGCTGATAGGTTTAGATGCACGTATGACTATATCGTCAATGGTAATAAGAATTACACTACCGACCAGTTGATTAGTTTATCTAGTGAAATGGATCATATTGACAGATTAGTTAAGGAGCTATCAACACCATTGCGCGATACCGATAACAATGGTCGCGATAAAGTGGAAAGCAAAAAGGATTTATTAAAGCGTGGTGTTGCGTCCCCTAACTTGGCAGACGCATTGGTTATGGCATTCGCAAAGGTTGATAGCAACCCTTACGATGCGTGGTTATAGGTTAATTTATATCCCTAAGCAGTCTTACATCATTAAGATACCAGCCATCAAAATCGCTATTAATGTATTTTGATGGCATCCTGTAAGCATCAAGAAGCATACAGGGTATGCCCACAAGTGGGATTATTAATATATAGCAAACCAAAAACCAAGTAGCATGAAGTAAGGTCATGATTGACCACTTGAAAGGATTAATACTCATATAAATCTCTCCAGTGCAGCTAAGCTCTACATAATTTAAAATGTAATAGAAAAACCTATCCAGAAACTTTGCTTTTGCTATATCTTGAATTAAAATTTTCTCAACTGTGATCATATTAAATCCTTATCCGCTATTGCGGCTTTTTGGTTATGTACTCAATTGCAACATCTAAAAAATCATCAAACTCACCGTTGTTTTCATCCCACAGCAAGCGCAGTAATTCCCGCAACTCTTCCTCTGGAGTTTTTGGTTTTTGAATCCATGAGCCTTCAGCTACAGCAAATACACCTAAACTGCAATGCTCAACTGTAATTATGTTTGAGCCATCACTGTGATTGCACTTCCCGATAACTTTAACTGCCTTACCTTTTATTTCAGCAAGCCTTCTGAATTTAGAGTAAATCAAAACCTCATCACCAATTTTAGGCCATTTATCACACTTCGAATCTTCACAACCCAAAACTAAATTGTCACCGGCGTTTTTCATAATCTGCTTCATTTCAAATTCCTCTTCGGGTGTTGCTGTTTGTATTTGTTTGGGTGGTAGTGGGATTGTTATTTGTTTTGACTCTTCATTATTGGCAAAAATATCTACAGGTATTTCATAAAACACAACATTACAATCGCCTGAAAACTCAAAACACATTGAGCGAGAAGTAAGGCCACTAACACCAAACCCAGCATTTTTAGCCAATTCAATAATAAACTCTGCATGTTCAGGTGATTGCACTTCTCCGTAGGTGTTGGCTAGGTATTCGGGGGTTATGTTTGCTGCACTTTCAAATCCATGGAAGTCTTTGTAAAGCTTATTTGCATGCGTTGATTCATATTCATCTTTATAATCTTTTAGCGCAAAACCACAGCCTAGGGATGTAGCTAATACTACGCAGTCGTTGCTTAATTTAAGTATTGCTGGATATTTCATTTTGACTCTCACTCTCCATTAATTAATTTACACCCCAAATAATAAACTAAAAATAACACTTGTCAATAATTGATTTTAATATTATAGTTAGCGGGAAGTTTAATTATTAGAGGGTTTAAAGATGGATTTATACAAGCACAAAATAATGCTGGCCATGGCAAGCACCGCTCACAGTGATAGCTTTATACCTAGACTTACCAAGAAGGACGCAATGCGTTGCGACTGCACTAATTGCCGAATGGGTAAGTCAAATAAGTGCACTACATATACACCAAGCAAAAGCGGAAGAGGTAAAAAATAATGCAAACAATACACGCAACAGAAGCGGCAGAAGCTGCAGCAAATATTAATAGAGTCGATTGGATTCACGGCGCGGCTGAGTTGGTTTTATCTAATGAGGTGCAATATGACCGTAGTACACCAAAGAGTAAGGAGGCTTTTATCTCGCTTGATAATGTTATGGAGGATACTATAGGTAGCTTTGCTGTTAAGGGTCTATTAATAAAATGGATGGGCGGTGCTGAGTGCTGCGATTGCCGTGACGCATTGACCAGTGTTGTTAGGAATGATATCAAGCTTTTACTGTATGTAATGGCAGATGATTTTAATATAGGGGTAGAGTGATGAATATTGAATTTAAAGAAGGTGCGGTTTGTTTTGCTTTGGGTATGCAGTGGCATTCTGGATGTAAAGGTAAGTTGCTCTTTAGTGAGCTAGACCTGAAGGCAGTGCATGCAGAAGTTTTAATTGAAAAGCCAGACTTCCAACTAAACACCATAAAGCAAGGTGATTACATTGAAGCATCAGAACTTGATACTGAGCAGAATCATAATGATGCGGTTGATGTTTTTGGGTTGCTTGGATTTGAGTGTTACGGAAATTATAGTCTGCTAAGAAGCTATGGAAATTTATACATACACAATGAAAAAGAGATTCACTCCTGCACCAATGAGAGTGAATTTACAAAAAGAAAACTAACCTACAACCAACTAATGGCAATAGGCGAGTTAAAGCGCTTGGAGATTGAGCGTGATAATGTTGATCCGACCAAAGTTTACAAAGATTGGCACGAATCCCAGAAAGAAGCTAAAGATATTGGGTGTAATAAGTCCGCACCTAAAACAGCTCCGGACTTAACTCCGGACTTGGCAAATAAACAGGAGGTAAAAATGCAAAAGAATAAACCAGTAGTAGCGCAAGTAATGATTGATTTAACCGAGCGTATGGAAATAGGAATCAAGACTTACGGTGAAGCGTTAAGAGCTAATAACGGCCGCGATGCTTTGCAAGATGCTTATGAGGAGGCGTTAGATCTTGCGTGTTATCTTAAGCAAGCCATGATTGAGCGAGACAGTAAGGAGGTTAAATAGTGGTAACTTTTATAAATGAAATGCTTAGGGTTATTTTGATTTCTTTTTTTGTTATCGCTGCCGTGTGTGCGTTTCTTGCTGTTATCTATTTCGGTGCTGTAATTTCAATATGGAATACCTATGCTGGTATATTTTACGTTTACATTTTAATTATACTATCCGTGACAATCAAGAGGGTAGCTAGTGCAAATACCTACTAACAAACCGCTACTATGTAGCTATAACGACAATGAAGGTAATCATCACGGCTACATAGTTGCAATGTACAAGAATGGCCGCTTTTACAGTGGTCTATATCCAATTAACCGCGTCACAGGTTGGCGTGAAATACCTAAAGAGGGGTTTAATTATGCTATTTAAAGAAGGCAATCCGAATCACGAAGAAAGCGTTTTAGTAATGACTCAGGATAAAACAATCATTCAAGGTCGATTTTATGCTGATGAAGATGATTTTTACACTGAATATGGAGATTTGATTGATGCGCTAGGTTATGCTGATATGCCATCAATAACTTGGGATTACAACATTAAAAAACTTTAGGGGTTATTAATGAATGAATTTTACAAACAGCAAATAGAAAAGCTTAAAGACAAAGTTATTGCACATGCTAAACTTGGTAATGAGTTAAAGGTAGCTATGCTTGAGAAAGAGATAGCTAATTATGAGAAATCTTTGAAAGGTAATAGGGGTTAGTATGGCTGCCGTTAAATTAATAGCAAACCGAGATGCAATCAGGTTAATACTTGATTCGCTTGGTCTGAATGATGAATGTATAACTTCACTATCAATAAATGGTAAGGAAATTATAAATCTGGAAAACTTAAATGAAAATATAGAAATAACAGTTTCAAGGTTGATAGTTAACAAGGGTGCAGGAGGTTAGTATGGCAATGGTTGTTACTTATTTTTATTCAGGTGCAATAGTTGGCACAATGCTAAAAGGCGGAATTAGAGATGTAAAGCATTTTGACGGGTCTGTAACTGTGGAGCCTGACGTTAGTGTTGATGATGTTATTTATGAAATAAAGAGTAAGCACTCGTACAAAAATACTAAGATGGCTCATATTAGGCAGCTAAACAGAATTTAACCAAACTAACACGCAAATAAAATAAATGATACAATTAGCCCTATAGCAACTATGGGGCTTTTTTATGCGTGTAATACTCACCACAAATACAAATAAAACGTCAGTCAAAAAGGCTGATGGTAAATATCAAATTAGCGGCATTCCTGTGACTGTCGATAATGCAATCATGAATGGCTTTAAATATACGGCGGAAGAAAACGCTAAGGGCATGAAAACCTTAAATGGCATGCCTATGGCTTTGACTCATCCTGCCGATGAGGATGGGCGCAATGTGTCTATCTTCTCACCTGATGGCATTGACTTCTACTCTGGCGGCAAAGTAACCAGCACTTACAATAAAGACGGTGTTTGGTACGCTGATTCTGAAATTGACGAAAAGAGACTAAAGGCAACTGAGCAAGGTGAATACTTTGCTAATCGTCTTGATAATGGCTTGCCTATTGGTGTCAGCACAGGCTTAACATTTGAAGCTAACAACAAGTCAGGTGATGGCTACAAGATGGAGGCGATTAATCAGTCGTACGACCACCTTGCTATGCTGCATGATTCAGAGCGACCTGCGGGTGGCGATTCTACCGTTATGCGCTTTAATGGTGAGGACGTATCAGTAATTAATATTGATGATATTGAAAAGCCAAAACCAACAGGGCCAGAGAATGAATTAATCATTCAAGATAATTTTATTGACAAAGTAGCAAACAAGCTAAAGGCGCTTTTTGCTAACGATAACCAAAACAGTTACAATAACACTGATTTAAACACAAACCACGAGGCTCCTATTATGGATCGTACTGAAATGCTCGAAGCGCTAGGCTTAGCTACTAATAGCCAAGTCACAGACGATGAGCTTAAAACACTAATGAAATCTAAGCTCGCCGCAAACGCTAGTGAGGGTTTTAGTAAGGAAGATGTTGTAGAAATCGTTAACTCTGCAATTAAACCTTTAGCCGACCAACTAACTGCAAACGCTGAGCAAGAGCTTGACTCTATCGCTGAGCAAGTTGAAGCGCTTAAAATGGGTATTAACAAAGACTCTGCAAAAGCTATGGGCTTAGATGCTGCTAAATCATTCTTAGCTGCTAACTCTGCTGAATATGTTGCAAGCGGTTATGTAGCGCCTCAGAAGCGTGCATCTCAAACTAATTCAGAAGATGACGGCGTTTACCGTTCTTCTAAACCATTCGCATCATAAGGGGCTAACTCATGGCAGCGGGAAAAAATAGTATTTTTGTTGGCGGCGTTGGTCGCATCAAGCAAACAATCGAAGGCGTTGCGCAATCTGCGTTTAAGCCGGGTCAATTACTTGCGCGTGCAGTTGGTGATGCAGCTGACGTAACAAGCAAGGCGGCAACAACTTTCGGTAATGAATTTTTAATTTGTGATGACCAAGCGGCTACAGTTGGCGGTTCAACGTCTACACCTGTAACGGTAGGTGACACGATTAAAGCAATCAACGTTAACAGCGGTGATTTAGTGTTGCTTTCATTTGCAAACACTCAAAACGTCACAACTAAAGGTTTAGCTGTTGCATCTAATGGCGATGGTGATTTTAAACTTGCAGCTACTGACGGTACTGAGCAAGTATTCGCGGTAACAGAAGAAGTTATCAACGTAACAGCCGCCGGCACTCTTGTGCTTTGTCGCGCAATTTAAGGGGTAAATGATGAGCATTTATTTTGATAGTAAAAAAGGCGCAACAGGCAAAGAGCTGTTTGCACTAAATAAACAATGGGATGAGCTTTCATACTTCCGTCAAGCTGGTGCTGCTGACTCAGTTAAGCTGCTTGATGGCTTAGGTGAAACTTTTGGCATTAACAAAGCTAAAGACGGCTTAACAGTTAACAACCTGCGCGTTGATGAAATGTATCGCATGGTTGATGGTACTGCTACTGGTGAAGATCGTGATTGGGGTAATCAAACTCTATTAGGTCGCTTAATGGCTGGCGCTCAAACTGTAAATATAGGTAAAAAAGTTGTTGAGTCTCGCCGCTACAGTGAGGCTGGTCGAGTTACTCGTTCAATGTCTGGTCAAACTGACATCCAAATGGATAAAACAGAAAGCAACTACCAAAAGACAGTTATCCCAATCTTTGACGCTGGTTACGGTCGTGATTTCCGCGATGTTGAAGCTATGCGCTCAGAGCTATTGCCAGCACTTGCAGAAGATTCACAAGAAATTGAGTTTTCATTGCTTGAAGATGTAAATGATTACTTGTGGAATGGTGATGCAGGTTTAGTTGTTGATGGCACTAGTTGGTCAGGTGTTAAGTCTGATACAAGCATTGCTTCATACACGCTGTTAACTGACTTAACTACTGCTACTGCGAAAGAAACAACAGATGAGCTTTTAGCTGTAATTGATGTGTTACGTATTAACAATGATAAATCTGGCCCTTTTGATTTATTCGTATCGCCTCAAATTATGTCTCACATGCAGTCTTTAGCAACTGAAAATACAAGTGGCTTTATGAATATCTTGTTGGCTGTGCGTGCGTTAATCCCTGAGTTTGCTACAATTCAGGTTGACGCTAAGCTGCAAGGTAATCAAGTGTTTGCTTCTGTAATTGGCACTCAAGGCTTGCACGCTAAAGTTGGTATGATGATGTCTAGCTACCAAATGCCACGCTTTAAGCATAACGACCCTTACCAATTTGTTAAATGGTTTGCTGCTGGCTTCCAGTCTAAAAACACATTTAGCGGTAAGAAGTCATCAGTTTACGCATCATCTTAATTGAGGTTTGACCTGTGAAAGTTAACGTAACCAAAGCAGGTCATTACATCAAAGTAGATGGTGTAACGACTGAGCTTGAAAAAGGAGAGCAAGAGATTGCTGATTCTGTAGCTGAAAAAATGGTTAAGTCTGGTTTTGCTGAGGCGGTAAAAGTTGAAGTTAAATTGGAAGATATTAAGGAAGAGGAAGAGGTAAAGGCTGAAGTTAAGCCCACACCTAAAAAGACCGCATCAACCAAAAAGTAATTTAACTTGCTAAATAAAGCCCTGCCATTGTGCAGGGTTTTTTATGCCTATAGCGCGATAAAAATCTTAGCATGTTATAATTTAACTAATAACTTGCATTCAACATAAATAAAGGGGCTTAAAATGCCAATTGTAACTAAATTCTTTCTAGCTGGTAGCGAGCCTCCTGCTGCTATAAATTACGATACTATAGTTGGTGTAGGTGCATCAATAACGCAAGGTATGTTTGATGGTAAATATTTCGAGTCTTCTTTCAGGGGGG